>Ga0116180_1000788_pt1 | contig 28171 bp, 20 predicted proteins | sample AD_UKC073_MetaG_FD_89804 | JGI IMG/M metagenome (GOLD analysis project Ga0116180, IMG submission 89804) | Active sludge microbial communities of municipal wastewater-treating anaerobic digesters from USA - AD_UKC073_MetaG | ecosystem: Engineered > Bioreactor > Anaerobic > Digestate | place: USA... | reverse complement strand
CATACCGGGTGAGGGCTGCCGCGCCGGCGTCGAACGCGGCCGCGGCGTCTTTGAGGACTCGCGGTTGCAGCGCGAACGTCTCCACGAATGCGGTCCCGGCCCCGCCGGTCCAGTCCACTTCCACCCGAGACAGGGCCCGCGCGGCGTCAGCGGTCACCTCCGCCAACCCGGTCAACTGATCCGCCAGCCGGTAGGCCCCCGACGGGTCGCCCGGGATCAACACCACCGCCGGACGTCCGGATGCCAGATCTGACCAGGCGCTCACAGGGGGCTCAGGTCGCGGTGGATGTCGCGGAAGGTCGCGGCGGCCTGCTCGTCCTGCGCGAGATACCCAGCGACCGCCACATCGAGAGAGTCGGCGATGTGTTCCTGGCCGTGGATCGCGCCTTTCAGGCCCTGGTTCCATCGGGCGCAGTAGTCGGACAACACCACCTGCAGCCGGGCGTGTCCGGTGTCCAGGTCGTTGTCCAACCCGTCGACTGACCCATCCCGCACCGCCGCAGCGACTACCCGGATATCTACGGCGGCACGCATCAGCGACTCCGCGACCACCCGGAACTCCAGCTCAGCCACACCAGCCCCCTGACAGTGCACGCCCGACGACCCGCCCAGTGCACCACACCACCAACCGCCCGCGCCGACCCGTCGGTCAACCCTGTGGAAAAGCTCCCCGGACGAGACCCCTCGCGACGGCCCAGGCGTCCGGCTCAGGGCTCGTATCGGTAACCCATGCCGGGTTCGGTGATGAGATAGCGCGGTCGGCTGGGGTCGGGCTCCAGCTTGCGGCGTAGTTGGGTGAGGTAGACCCGCAGGTAGGAGGTCTCCTTGACGTACTGCGGCCCCCAGACCTCGGCCAGCACCTCGCGCTGAGTCACCAGCCGTCCGGGGTGGCGGGTGATGACCTCCAGGATGTGCCACTCGGTCGGCGTGAGTCGCACCTCCTCGGCCACGTCCCCAGCCGCATCCACAGCACGCGACGCCTCAAGAGCCACGGGCGTGACCGTCTTCGCAGCGAAATCCACCTCCAGCGCCCCCAGAACCAGCCGCATCGTCGGCAACGGCCGATCGCCTCGGCGCGCCACGGCACGCAACCGGGCGAGCAACTCGTCGATGTCGAACGGCTTGGTCACATAGTCGTCCGCGCCGGCGTCAAGCGCCTCCACCTTGTCGTGGCTGTCGGTGCGCCCGGAGAGCACGAGGATCGGGATGCTGGTCCAACCGCGCAGCCGGCGGATGACGTCACAGCCGTCCATGTCGGGCAAGCCGAGGTCGAGGACGACCAAATCCAACGGCCGCTTCGACGCCAGCGCGAGCGCCTCCGCTCCCGTGGCCGCGCAGGTCACGTCGTAATCCCGAGCTCGCAGGTTGATGTCGATGGCGCGCAGGATCTGCGGATCATCGTCGACGACGAGCACGCTGGTCATGGCCGCTCCCGTGGGTCGGTGATGGCCTGCTCGCGAGAGCCGGGCGGGATGACGGCCGGGGCGGCGAGGGCCACCGGCAGCCTGACGACCATGGTGAGTCCGCCACCGGGGGTGTGTTCGGCGCGCAGGGTGCCACCCATGGCCTCAGCCAGCCCACGCGCCAGCGCCAGACCGAGCCCGAGTCCATTGGTGTTGTCACGGTCGCCGCGCCGTTGGAACGCCTCGAACAAGGTCGCCAACCGCGCGTCCGGCACCCCCGGCCCACGGTCCACGACCCACACCTCGACCGCCGCCCCCACACCCGAACCACTCCGAGGCCCACTCCCACTCCCAGCGCCAACCCCGACCGCGTATGCCGTGACGTGCGGCGGTTGCCCGGGAGGAGAGAACCGCAAGGCGTTCGTCAGCAGGTTGGCCAGCACCCGCTCCAGAAGCGGTGGGTCGGCCCAGATCTCGGGCAGGTCGTCCGCCACCTGGACCACCACCTGGGTGCGCTGGGGATCCACCTCGCGCACCGCGTGCGCGACGACATCCTCGACGGCAATGGCCCGCGGGAAGACCGAGAGCGCCCCCGCCTGCAGCCGGCTCATGTCCAACAGGTTCTCCACGAGCGAGGTGAGCCGGTCGATCGAGGCCTTGGCTGTCGTCAACAGCTCGCGCTGCTCGTCGGGGCTCCAGCTCACCTCGGGCGAGCGCAGCCCCTCGACGGCCGCCTTCGCGGAGGCCAACGGGGTGCGCAGGTCGTGCGAGACCGCCCGCAGCAGGGCTGTGCGGGTGGCCACTTCGGCCGCAGCCTCCGCCGCCTGACGGGTCCGCCGGGTCACCGCGCCCACGAGGCTGCTGGTGATGATGGCGACAGCGACGAAGACGACCAGGGCCACGACGTGATCGCGATCGGCGATGGTCAACGTGTGCAACGGCGGAGTGAAGTAGTAGTTCAACAACAGCACCGCCGCCACCGCCGCGACGAGCGCCGCCACCCAGTCACCCGCGAGCGCGACGACGAACACCCCGAGCATGAAGACCAACAGGTCACTGGGCAGCGTGAGCGAGTCGCGGAACGGCACGAGGATGACGACGAGCAGCGGCAGGACCACCGCGGCCAGGGTCAACGCGGGCCCGCGCCGCCCCGGCATCGTGGCAGCGACCCGCCCCAGCCCACCGAGTCGACCGCCGTCGGCGGGGCGACCGGGCAACCAGCGGTGACGGGACGGCATACGCCATTGTCCGTCGCGTCCGCGCTGTGGGAGGGAGGGACGCACGGCATACCCGCCGGTATGCCGTGTGGTCACGCGAGGATGCGGTATTGCGGGTTGGACATGGTGGCCTGGCCGTGCAGGGGCGCGATCCGACCGGTGATTTCCAGCGTTGTGCCGGGGGCCAGGCCTGCGACATCGCGCCGGCCGTAGAAGAGCAGGGTGACCTCGCCGGTCTGGTCGGCCACGCGGTAGGTGACCGAAGGGGCATTGGCGATCGCGGACAGCTTGCGCGAGACGATGCGGCCGGTGACCGTGACGACCTGTCGCGTCGCCGCAGCGCCGATGCCGACCTGACCCGCATCGGGAGCAGGAAGGGCTTCGGTCGCAGCCGACTCCCCGTCGGCGCCGCCATCCGTCGCCGGCGCGTATGCCGTTGAGCCAACGGACGCTGTGGCGGCCATTGCCGCCTCGTTGGCCGCCGCACGGGCGGTGGCCGCAGCGGAGGCGTCGAAGGGCACGATCGTTGCCGCCGCACCGGGGACTCGGGAGACCGCGCGTGCGATGCGGTCGGCGGTGCGGTCGTGCAACAGCCGGGTCGCGAGGGTGCCATAGGCCCGGCGCGGCAACAGGACGGTGACCTGGGCAAGCGGGTTGTCGCGCACCAGCCGATAGGTCAATTGGACTGCGGCACGGTCGATTCGACGGTCGGGGCAGTCGATGAGCTCCAGGGCGAGGTCGGTGCCGTCCTGGCTGTCCCACTGCTTCTGCAGGTCGGCGGCATACGCGCTGTCGACGACGAAGTGCACCGAGTGCAGGTGCTGCGGCCGCAGACCGCGGGCATAGCGCAGCGCCGAGAGCACGGCGAGGTCGACATTGTCGACGAGGACGAGCACGACGTTGAGCCCGCTGATGCCCCGGCGCCGCCCGCTGGTGGGAATGTCGGCGAGGGCGGCTTCCTCGCGTTGGTAGGCGCGGTGCAGTCGCAGCAGCCCGATGACCATGACGGGGAAGACGACGACGACCAACCAGGCGCCTTCGGTGAACTTGGTGACCGCGAAGACGATCACGACGCCCGCTGCGACAGAACCGGATACGCCGTTGAGCAGCACCGACCAGCGGCTGCGTGGGCCGCGATGGGTGCGGTGGTATGCCGCCATACCGAAGCCCGCGAGGGTGAACCCGGTGAAGACGCCGATGGCATAGAAGGCGACCAGCTTGTCGACGTGGGCGCCGGTGCCGATGAGCAGCGCGAGCGCGACGACGGTGAGCAGGAGGATGCCATTGGAGAAGGCCAGCCGGTGACCGCGTTTGCGCAACCAGCGGGGCAGGAAGCCATCTCCGGCAACGAAGTTGGCCAGATAGGGGAAGCCAGTGAAGGGCGTGTTGGCGCCGGTGTAGAGGATGAGCATGGTCGCCAGTTGCACCATGAAGAAGAGCGCATGGCCGACCGTGTTGTCGGGCAGCACCGCCCGAGCGACCTGCGAGATGACCGTCGGCGAGCCCGACTCGTAGGGCACGGCGTGGGTGAGGTGGGCAAGCCAGGACACCCCGCCGACGAGGACGCCGAGGATGGTGCTCATGACGACGAGCGTGCGTCGGGCGTTGCGCCCAGCGGGTGAGTGGAAGACGCTCACGCCGTTGGAGATGGCCTCCAGCCCGGTGAGCGAGGACCCGCCGTTGGCGAAGGCCTTGAGCACGACATAGAGGCCACCGATCGACAACAGCGTGCCGCCGCCACCCACGGGGAAGGCTCCCTCGGCGGTGAGCGGGTCGTACATCGGCAGGTCGCCGGTCAGCTCGTGATAGACCCCCATGACGAGGACCAGGGCCATCGATCCGACGAAGAAATACGTCGGGAACGCGAACGCCCGCCCCGCCTCCCGCAGCCCGCGAAGGTTGCCATAGGCGAGCACGGCGACGACGGCGACCGTGATCTCCAGCGAATAGTCGCCGAGGTTGGGCAGCGCGGAGGTCAGCGCATTGGTGCCCGCCGCCGCCTGCACCGCCACGGTGACGATGTAGTCGAGCATGAGCGCGACCGCCGCGACCTGTGCCACGACGGGCCCGAAGTTCTCCCGGGCGACGACATAGGACCCGCCCGCGCGGGTGTAGATCATGACGACCTGGCGATAGGTCATCGTCACGACGACGAGCACCGCGAGGACGACCGCGGTCAGCGGCAGCAGCACGTCATAGGCCGCCATCCCGAACAGCGGCAGCATGACCAGCAGCATCATCTCCGAGCCATAGGCGCTGGAGGAGATGCAGTCGCTGGACAGCACGCCCAGGGCGAGGGTCTTGCTGAGCTTCTCGTCCTCGACGGCGTCGTTGGTGAGCGCCTTGCCGAGCAGGGCCTCCTTGATCTGGTAGCCGCGGTCCTCGGGCACCTCGATGCGGGGGGTGCGTTCCAGCGGCCCCGGACCGGCTGGTGCGACGGATGACCCGGCCGTAGACCCGGCCGTAGTTCCTGAGGTTTCGGAGGGGGCTAGCTGGTCCCCGTCAAGGTCGCGCAGGGCAGGACGATTCCGATCGAGCAGTCTCACGACTCAAGCTCACTCGGCCGAACGGCATACCTCCGCCGTCTTTGCGCCCTCTTAGCGCCGCGCCGAGGTTCCTTTACGCGCCCTTGGCGCTTAACGCTTCCGGCGGCAGGCTGGCGGCGGCGCCCTCGACGGTGAGACCGATGATCCGGCCGTCGGCGTCGAGGGTGACGGTGAGGATGCCGTGCGGGAGGTCGAGCAGCTTTTCGTCGCTCGCGGCGGGTGCCTCGGTCGCCTCGGCCTCTAGCCCACACGCGAGGTATGCCGTGTCACTCGCCTCGTCGTGTCGCCACCGGGGCGGACCCTCACGCCGCGCGGATCGGCTTGCGCCGGGCTGGTTTTCGGGCAACTCGACCGGCCCGAGGAGGTGGATCCAGCGGTGGTCCTGCTGGCCGGGCAGCAACTCGAGCTCACGCACCAGCGGGGTGGCCGACGAAGCCATCGCCTGCAGAGTGGCCTCGACGGCGGCGCGGTCAGCGAAGCACTGCAGCCGCTCGCATCGGGTTTTGAGCTCGCCGGGAGCCTGAGCGCCGCGCAGCAGCAGCACGGTGAGCAGCGCGCGTTCGTCCTCAGGCAGGGCGAGCGTCTCGGTGAGCCGCTGCTTGTACTTCACCGCCCGCGCGCCCGAATCAGCCCGCACCAGCCGCACGAGTTGCCGGGCCTGCAGGCGCAGGGTGACCTCGACGAGCTCGTTCTCGCTGTAGTCGACGACGGGATCGCGGCTGGTCGACTGGTTGCAGGCCAGACGCAGTGAGTTGAGCGTCAGCGGGTAGCTTGCGGGGACGGTCAGCTCCTTCTCCATGAGCGCGCCGAGCACCCGTTGCTCCTGAGGGTCCAACACCGGCAGGTCCATGCGCCCTGTTCTATCCCAGCCTTAACGCCAACGTCGATATCGTCACGCCCATGAGTGCGACGACGGTCCTGCTGCTGCACGGACTCGGGGGCAACGCTGCGGTCTGGGACGGCGTCCGCGGGGCGCTCGGCGACGTGCCGGTGCTCACCCCCGACCTGCCCGGACACGCCGACGGCCCGCGCCTGGCCCGCTATGACATCGGGTTGATGGCCGCCTCGCTCGCTGCCCAGCTCGACCCCACCCTCCGGTATGCCGTGTTCGGCCACTCCCTCGGAGGTGCGGTCGGGCTGGCCCTGGCCAGCGGCTGGTTCGGGGTGCAGGTCTCGCGGGTGGTGGGCCTGGGCATCAAGGTGGCCTGGACCGATGCCGAGAAGGCGGGAGCGGCAGCGGTGGGCGGCAAGCCGGTGGCGTGGTTCGACAGTCGTCCGGCGGCGGTCGATCGGCTGGTCAAGGTGGCCGGCCTGGTGGGCCTGGTCGACGGCGACGCGGAGGTCGTCCGGCGGGGCGTCGAGGTGGGTTTGGATGGGCGCTGGCGCACGACCGTCGAACCCGGGACCGTCGCCGCTGGAGCGCCCGACATGGCCGGGCTGCTTGCGGCGTCTCGGGCCGAGGTGGTCCTGGCGCGCGGCGAACTCGACCCCATGGTGTCGACTGCGGACCTGGAGGCAGTCCTCGCTGGGGCATCCGGCGCGGCGAGTGGTGGGGTCAGCCCCGCTGGCCTCGGTGGACCCGGCAGATCCGGTGCACGGATCGAGTCGGCGCCGGTCGTGCTGCCGGGGCTCGGACACAACGCCCATGTCGAGGACCCGTTGGCCGTCGCTGCCCTGGTGCGGCGCGAACTGCTGCAGGCGGGCTGACCGTGGCTACGGATTCGCCGATCGACTTCCCGGCGCTCGTCGCCCGAGCGCACGATCTGGCCTGGCCCGGACGTCGGGTCATCCTCGGGGTCACCGGCCTGCCCGGGGCTGGCGCTGACGTGTTGGGGCAAGCGTTGGTGCGTCAGCTGAACGCTGGGCCGGCTCCCGATGCGATCCCGGTGCCGGGCGCCCCGAGTGACTGGGCGGCATACCTGCAGGTGGGCGACGATGCGGCGAGTTTCCGCGGGGCGGCGGAGGCGCTGACCGGCGACGTGGGGGCGACGGTGTCGGTGCCTGGCGGGGGTGAGGTCGGCGGCCATGTGCGCCTCGTCGTGGCGGTTGGCGATTGGCTTCTGTCCGAAGGGGATTGGGCGATCGCGCGGCGCCGGATCGACGAGGTGTGGTGGGCCCAACTCCCGGTGGCCGATCGGATCGCTCGACTCATCGGCAGTCAGCAGGCCCGTGGGCTGGCTGTCGGCGAGGCTCGCGAGTGGGTGACCCGGGTGGTCCAACCGCGTGCGCGCGAGATCGCGACCTACGTCGACCGCGCCGACCTGCACATCCCGATGGCCTGACCGACTTCGACTGCGCAGCTCGCTCACACGCCCGCTCATCACACGCCCACTCATCACACGCCCACCCATTACACGTTTTGGTGTGTCGGATTGTGCGCCCTGGCGCACAATCCGACACACCAAAACTGGGAGATGAGCTTGGGAGCGGGTTGGGGAGCGTCACGGCATACCGGAGCCTTTAGCGTGGCCCTGTGACGCCTTGGCCGACTCCTGCCCACAGCCAACCCAGCGCGCTGCTCGTGCGACTGGCGGTCGCCTTCGGGATGGGCGTCGTCGTGGGTGCGCTGGCTGTGCCGCGGTTCGGCGTGGTCGAGGGCGGCGTCGCCGGGTGGGTCATCGCGGCGGGGGTCTTCACGGCGTGGACCTGGGCCGTGGTCGGGCCCATGTCGGGGGAGCAGGCCCAGGCGCACGCGACCTTGGAGTACTCCAACCGCGCGGTCATCGACGGGATCCTGCTGGCCGGCAGTGTCGCCTCGCTCGTCGGCGTCGGTTTGCTGCTCTTCCGCGCGAGCGGGGCCAGCAGCGGGCCGCCGTGGGAGGCGCTCGCGGGCGTGCTGTGCGTCGTCGCGTCCTGGTTGCTCGTGCACACCATCTTCACGCTCCGGTATGCCGCGTTGTACTACCGCGGCACGCCCGGCGGGATCGACTTCAACCAGTCCGAGCTGCCCGACTATCGCGATTTCGCCTATCTCGCCTTCTCGATCGGAATGACCTACCAGGTGTCCGACACCAACCTGCAGAACTCCCAGATCCGCCGCGCAGCGCTCGCGCATTCGTTGCTGTCCTATCTCTTCGGGTCCGTCGTGCTGGCCACGACGATCAACCTCGTCGTGCAGTTGGCCGGCTCTGGTGGTTCCAGCGGGGGAGGCTCGTGACCACTCCTGACGCCGGCGGCGCGCCGGGGGGCGGGCTGCTCGTCCGCGCGGTCAGGGTGGTCGCTGTCGATCGGCCCACCCCTGATGGCGAGGTCGACCTGCGCCTTCGCGGCGGCGTGGTGACCGAGGTCGGCGTCGGTCTGGCGGCCGCTGGGGACGAGCAGGTGCTCGACGGCGAGGGCCGCTGGGCCATCCCGGGCCTGTGGGACAAGCACGTGCACCTCACTCAATGGGCGCTGCAGGCCAGCCGGATCGACACCTCGGGCACGACATCGGCCGAGGACGTGTTGACGTTGGTGCGGGCGCGAGTGGCCGCCGATGCCGGCGCTGGTGAGCCTTCTTCGGGTGGCGGGCGGACGGCATACCCGTTGCTGCAGGGCTATGGCCATCGGACGGCGACCTGGCTGCGGGAGCCCACCGTCGCTGAGCTCGACGCCGTAAGCGCCGGCCGTCCGGTCGTGCTGGTGAGCGGCGACGCGCATCACGGCTGGCTCAACTCGCGGGCGCTGCAGCTCTTCGGGCTCGCGCCGCGCGAGGGCGTGGTGGCCGAGGACGAGTGGTTCCCGATCTTCGCGCGGCTGGGGGAGTATGCCGGGTCGCCGCAAGCCGTCGAGGCCGCGGTGCGCTCGGCGGTTGCGGCGGCGCACGCGCGCGGGATCGTCGGGATCGTCGACCTGGAATGGGGCGACGCTCCGGCGCAATGGCAGGCCCGGTATGCCGGTGGGTTGCGTTCGCTGCGGGTGCGCGCCGGGGTCTATGCCGACCGGCTCGACACGACTCTCGCAGCTGGTCGAGCGACCGGCGACCTGCTGGTGCCCGGCTTTCCGCTCGTGGAGATGGGGCCGCTCAAGGTCATCTCCGACGGGTCGCTCAACACCCGCACGGCGTTCTGCCACGAGCCCTATGTCGATGCCGTGCCGGGCGCTGCGGATGACGGCCGAGGGGCGCCGAACTTGTCGTCGGCCGACCTGGCCGAGCTGATGCGTCGTGCTCGCGAGGGTGGGCTGCAGGTCGCCGTCCACGCGATCGGTGATGCTGCGTTGGACGCGGCTCTCGACGCCTTCGCTGCCTCGGGCGCGGCCGGGTCGATCGAGCACGCCCAGCTCATCTCGCCCAGCGCGCCCGCCCGGATGGCCGCCCTCGGGCTCACCGCCAGCGTGCAACCGGCTCATCTCTGGGATGACCGCGAGGCCATCACCCGCTGCTGGCCGGATCGGGACGAGCGCTGTTATGCGTTCCGCTCGCTGCTGTCCGCGGGGGTTCCCCTGGCCCTTGGATCCGATGCGCCGGTCTCGCCGCTGGACCCATGGCTGGCGATAGCCGCGGCCGTGCATCGCAGCCCGGATGCTCGGAGCGCCTGGCGGCCCGAACAGTCGCTCACCCTTCGTGAGGCGCTCGCCGCATCGGTCGACGGGCAGGGCACGCTTCGCGTCGGGTCACGAGCGGATCTCGTTCTGGTGGAAGCCGATCCGCTGGGAGGTGACGGGCTCGGGGGAGGCGACCACACGGCATACCTGCGTCGTATGCCGTGCGCCGCCACGGTGGTCGCGGGGCGGGTCGTGGCGGGCTCCCTCATCGGGCGTTGACACGAACGGTCACCGTCGACCTCTCGGCGCGTGAGATGACCTTCCGGGAAATCAGAGGTGGCCTAAGGGCACATAGCAGGGCCTGGAATGGTCCAATGTCCCATCGCGGTCACAGCAGTGTCGCTGTCTACGTGAAGGAGCTCTCCATGGCATTGCCCCTGTCCTCCTCTCGCCGCACCACCTATCGCCTCCTGGCGGTGTCCGCAGCAGCAGCCCTGGGCCTGTCTGCCTGCGGCGGCTCCAGCGGCTCATCCGGCGCCGCTGCCGGCAGCAACTATCCGACCGGCACCATCACGATGGTGGTGCCCTTCTCGGCCGGTGGCCCGACCGACACGGTCGCGCGCCTGGTCGCCGAACCGATGAGCAAGACCCTCGGCCAACAGATCATCGTCCAGAACGTCGAAGGCGCCGGTGGCACCCTGGGCGCTGGCGAGGTCGCCAAGGCCAAGAACGACGGCTACAAGATCCTCATGCACCACATCGGCATGTCGACGGCACCGGCGCTCTACTCCACCCTGGCGTTCAAGCCCCTGGAGAGTTTCCAGACCGTCGGACTGGTCACTGAGGTGCCGATGACGATCATCTCCAAGAAGGACCTGCCACCGACCAACTTCAAGGAGCTGGTGGAGTACGTCAAGGCCAACAAGGAGAAGGTCACCTATGCCAACGCCGGCATCGGGTCGGCGTCGCAACTGTGCGGCCTGCTCATCGAGAAGGCTTTCGGCGTCGACCTCACCGAGGTGCCCTACAAGGGCACCGGCCCGGCGATGACCGACCTCGTCGGCGGCCAGGTCGACTTCATGTGCGACCAGACGACCAACACCAGCGCGCAGATCAAGCCGGGCAAGGTCAAGGCGTTTGCGGTGACGACCTCCGAGCGCGTCAAGAGCCTTCCGGACATCCCGACGACGACCGAGGCCGGTATGCCGGAGCTCAAGGTCGGCGTGTGGCACGGTCTCTACGCTCCGGCCGGCACGCCCGAGGCCGTGGTCAAGAAGCTCACCGATGCCCTCGCTGCGGCCCTGAAGGAGCCGAAGGTCATCGAGAAGATGGCCGACCTCGGCACGGCACCGGAAGCGGCAGACCAGGTCAACCCGGCCGCTCACACCGCCAAGCTCAAGGCTCAGCTCGACCTCTGGACGCCCGTCATCAAGGCTGCCGGAGTGAAGGCCGCCTGACATGGCCACCGACAACGGCCCCGCCCCCGACGGGGGGCGGGGCCCGTCTGAGGTGACCCCGCCACGTGACGGGTCGACCGGGTCTGCGGGGATGTCCGGGCCAGCGGGGGCGGTTGGTGCTGCGACCGTTGGCGCGGCCTCGCCGGCTGCTCGGCCGAGCCGCTGGCAGCTCACCAAGGCCGACTTCTACTCGGGGGCGATCTTCGTCGCCTTCGGGATCGCGTTCGCGGCGGCCTCGTCGCAATACACCGTCGGGACCCTGCTGCGCATGGGGCCCGGCTACTTCCCTCGGCTGCTCGGCATCATTCTCGCGCTGATGGGGCTGGCCATCATTGCCGTGGCGGTGCTGCATTGGCTGCGGCCGAGCTCCGACGACACGCTGCCCGAGGACCAGCCAGTGCCGTGGCTGCGGGGGGCGTTGCTGCTGGTGGCGGTGTTGCTGTTCGGGTTCATCATCGGCGGGGCCGGACTGCTCCCCACGGTCCTGTTGACGACCTTCATCGCGGCGCTCGCCGGGCAAGGGACCACGCCGGCGCGAGCCGCTGTCATCGCCGTCGGCATCACCATCCTGTGCATGGTCATCTTCGTGTTTCTGCTGCGGCTGACCGTGCCGTTGTTCGGGCCGTGGGTCGGAGGCTGATCGATGGACAACATCCTGCTGGGCATCCAAACCGCCCTCACGCCGACCAACCTGCTGGTCTGTCTCATCGGCTGTGCCCTCGGCACCGCGGTCGGGGTGCTCCCCGGCATCGGCCCCACCGCCACTATCGCGTTGCTGCTGCCGATCACCTTCAACTTCGATCCGGTGTCCTCGCTCATCATGCTCGCGGGCATCTATTACGGCGCGCAATACGGCGGCTCGACGACCGCGATCCTGCTCAATCTCCCCGGCGAGACGTCCGCCGCGGTGACCGCGATCGACGGCTATCAGATGGCTCGAAAGGGTCGAGCCGGGCAAGCCCTGGCGACAGCGGCCTTGGGGTCGTTCTTCGCCGGCACTGTGGCGACCGTGGTGTTGGCGGTCTTCGCTCCGCCGTTGGCCGAAGCGGCCCTGAAATTCGGTCCGGCAGAGTATTTCTCGCTGGTCGTCTTGGGCCTGGTGGCGTCCATCGCGCTCGCGAGCGGATCGTTGTGGAAAGCCCTGGCGATGATCATGCTGGGCCTGCTGCTCGGCCTGGTCGGACAGGACGTCGAGTCAGGCGCCTCGCGGTTCACTTTCGGCGCGGGCGAGCTCGACGGTGGCTTGAACTTCGTCTCGTTGGCTGTCGGCATGTTCGGTGTGGCCGAGATCCTGCGCAACCTCGCGACCGGCATCCATCGCCCCTCGATGGTCCGGGAGGTCAAGAGCCTGCGGCTGAGCCGCCAGGACTTCAAGGACATCACCCCGCCGGTGCTGCGCGGCACCCTGATGGGCTCGCTCCTCGGCATCCTGCCCGGCGCCGGCCACGTGCTGGCGTCGTTCACGTCCTATTCGGTGGAAAAGCGCCTGTCCAAGACGCCCGAACGCTTCGGCCATGGGGCGATCGAAGGAGTCGCAGCCCCGGAGTCGGCCAACAACGCCGCGGCGCAGACGTCGTTCATCCCGCTGCTCACGCTGGGCCTGCCGGCCAACCCGGTCATGGCCCTGCTCATCGGGGCGTTCATCATCCAGGGCATCACCCCTGGACCCAACGTCATCAACGATGAGCCGGTGCTCTTCTGGGGCCTCATCGCCTCGATGTGGGTCGGCAACCTCATGCTCGTCGCGCTCAACCTGCCCCTCATCGGGCTGTGGGTGAAGCTGCTGACCATCCCGTATCGGGTGCTCTTCCCGGCGATCATCGCGTTCTCGACCATCGGCTGCTACTCGCTGGGCCTCAACGCCTATCACGTGTTCGTGATCGCGTTCTTCGGGCTGCTGGGCTACGTGCTCATCCGGTTCGGGTGTGAGCCTGCGCCGTTGCTGCTGGGATTCGTCCTCGGGCCACTGCTGGAGGAGAACTTCCGGCGGGCCATGACGATTTCCCGCGGCGACGCCTCGGTCTTGCTCACCCGTCCGATCTCACTGGCCATGCTCATCGTCGCGGCCATCTTCCTCGTCGTGGCGGTGCTGCCCTCGATCAAGAAGAAGCGTGACGTGGTCTTCGCCGAGGACGAGTAGCGGCGGGCTGCTAGGGCACTGCCACACCACAGAGGTATGCCGTGACGTCAAGGTGACGTCACGGCATACCTCTGTGGTGGTGTCGCCGAGCCCGCCTAGTGGGGCCGAGCGTCAGCGGCGCCAGCCGTGGTGGTGGCTCTCGGCAGCCTTGACCGCCAGCACGGGGCAGTTGGCCTCGAGCAGGATCTTCTGGGCCACCGAGCCCATGATGAGTTTGCCGACGGGGGTGCGGCGGCGCAGCCCGATAACGATCAACTCGGCCTGGCGTTCGTTTGCCACATGCAGCACCTGTTCGGCTGGGTCGAGCCCCTCGACGAGTTGGACGAGCTCGTGCCTCACGCCCGACTCGGTGAGAAAGTCATCGAGGCTGCTCATCTGGGACGAGGACGCGAACCGGGGATCGACCGGAGCGTCGCCGCGGGTGGCGTTGACGATGAGCAGCGTGAGGCCGCGATCGCGGGCCTCGACGACCGCTCGCTCGATCGCGGCGCGGCCCTCAGGGGTCGGGATATAACCGACGACAGCGACCATTGCTTGACACCTTCCTCGTCGGATGAGGCCTCGGGTGGAAGCTGAGGATGGCCCATTGTGCCCGTTTGCTCGGGGCTGATGCGGCCTAGCGAGCGGCGTTCTCGAACAGCGCGCCAAGCGGTCGTGAACGGGCGTCTAGCTGGTGGTGAGCGGGACGTGACGCGAGCCATGAGCGGGAGGGTGGCGGACGGCATACCGGGGCTGGGAGACTTGGATGTTGCGTCCCCTGCCGTATTTGCCGTGATCCGTCGCGTGGCCTGAGGGGTGGCCGCGCCGGGTCCTCACCGTGGAGCCCAATTCCGTGTTGTACCACCATGATTACGAACTCGACACCACCCGTCGGGATGCGCCGATCCGCATCACCGCGCGCGGGCGGGCGGTGTTGGCCAACCCGATGACCAACCGGGCGACGGCCTTCACGGTGCAGGAGCGGCGCTATCTCGGGCTGGTCGGGCTGATGCCGAGCGGGGTCACTGGGCTGGGCAACCAGGTGCGGCGGGTCTATGCGCAATACCAGTCGGCCAAGACGCCGTTCGCGAAGCACAACTACCTGGCCAACCTGCGCGACCGCAACGAGATCCTGTTCTACCGGCTGCTGGCCGACCACATCGAAGAGATGATGCCGATCATCTACACGCCGACGATCGGCGAGGTGATCGAGCGGTTCAGCCTCGAATACAACCGCAGCAGAGGCGTTTTCCTCTCCATCGACCGCCCGGAGGATGTCGAGCAGTCGCTGCTGGACTATGGCTTGGCGCGTGACGACGTCGACCTGATCGTCTTCACCGACTCCGAGGGCATTCTCGGGATCGGCGATCAGGGCATCGGCGGCATCGAGATCGCGATCGGCAAGCTGTCGGTCTACACGGCGGCGGCCGGGCTGCATCCGCGGCGGGTCATCCCCGTCGTCATCGACGTGGGCACCGACAACCTCGGCCTGCTCAACAGTGACTTGTATCTGGGTGAGCGGCATGCGCGGGTGCGTGGGGAGCGCTATGACGCGTTCCTGGACCACGTGGTGCAGACCGCGTCGCGGCTCTTCCCGACGGCGATGCTGCACTGGGAGGACTTCGGCGCCGACAACGCGCACCGGCTGCTGGAGAAGTACCGGCACACGCACTGCACCTTCAACGACGACATCCAGGGCACGGCAGCGGTTGCCTTGGCTGCCGTGCTGGCTGGGGTCAACGTCACGGGTATGCCGTTGGCTGACCACCGCATCGTCATCTACGGCGGTGGGACGGCCGGCATCGGGATCGCAGATCTGTTGCGGGACACGCTGATTCGTGAGGGTGTGTCGCCTGAGGCGGCGCAGGCGCAGTTCTATGTCATGGGGTCCAAGGGCTTGTTCGTCGACGACATGTCGTCGTTGCGGGAGTTCCAGGTGCCTTATGCGCGGACCCGTGACGAGGTGGCCGGGTGGGAGCGGGTGAGCGGCGGTCTGGTCGGGATGCTGGGCGCGAACGGCGCCAACGGCAACGGCCACGCCGGAAACGGCAACGGGGCCAATGGAACTGGCGCGAACGGCATACCGAATGGGGTTGGCGTTGGGGCTGGTGCTGGTGCTGGTGCTGGTGCTGGGAATGGCAACGGGACCGGGCGGGGCGGGATCACCCTCGCCGACGTCGTGCACAACGTGCGACCGACCATCCTCATCGGCACGTCGACCGCGGGAGGGGCCTTCACCAAGGCGATCGTCACCGAGATGGCGCGCTACTGCGAGCGGCCGATCATCATGCCGCTGTCCAACCCGACCTCGCGGGCCGAGGCGTTGCCCTCCGATCTCGTCGAATGGACCGAGGGGCGCGCCCTCATCGCGACGGGGAGCCCGTTCGAGCCGGTGGACCACCGCGAGGTGCGGCATGTCATCGCGCAGGCCAACAATGCGCTGATCTTCCCCGGCCTGGGTTTGGGCGTGGCCGCGTGCCAGGCGACCCGGGTCACCGACGGGATGATCGCCGCCGCTGCCGAAGCGCTCGCGGCCCTGGTCAACACCTACCGTCCGGGAGCGTCGCTGCTGCCGCGGATCAGCGAGTTGCGCCCGGTGTCCGCCCACGTGGCCCTGGCCGTCGCTGCGGCAGCCGCGGAGGAGGGCGTCGCGCGCCGCCCACTGACCGACCCGGTGAGCGACATCTACACCCGCATGTGGCAGCCCGAATACCCCCCGGTGGAAATCATCTGAGCGGTCAATTCCCGACGATCAGTGTTGCCGGGCCACGCCCGAGTGGGGGGCGGGGCCTGATTACACCGCATCGCGGATCTCCGTGGGGAAAGTGAGAGGAATGAAACAGTGGCGTACGGCTCCTCGCCTTTGCGCCCAGCAAACGCCCCAACTCGATCCTCACGCCACTACGTTGTCGACCATGGTGGATGGGGAGTTGAAAACAGCAGACGGCAAAGCCCCTGCAAGCGCTGCGGCGACGATTGACAACAAGCCCGGCCGCGCGATCCCTATCGCCCTTATCGGAGCGTTGCTCGGGGCTATCGCACTCCTCGGTGGAGGCGTCGTCCTCGGCTGGTCGCTTGGTGCGAACCGCGATGCCGCACTTCCGGTGCCGAGCTCGTCGGCGACCTTTGTCGAGGTCCCCGCTGCGTTGCCGCCCGGTGCCGTGATGCCCGACCTCAGGGGGCTGGAGTCGCAGGCAGCGCTGCAGATCCTTTCCGACCTCGGGGTGCCCGCGGCGAAGGTCAAGGTCACCGAGTCGCCGGCAGCCGGCCCCGCCGGCCGCGTCTTCGCTCAGAACCCGACTCGTGGGAGCGCCATCGCGCAAGAGGTGTCACTGGTGCTTTCCAGTGCCGCGGTCGTGCCCAAGGTCGTCGGCGGCGGCCTTGATGAGGCAACCCGCCAGTTGAGTCTCCTCGGTGCCGAGGTTGCGATCACGCGGACTTACCAACCGGGAGCGGCGCCCGGAACCGTGCTGGCCACGGATCCGGCCGTGGGGGCGGCCCTCCCCGCGCGGGTCAGTCTGACGGTCGCGGATGCGTCGACGAGCGTCTTCCTGGTGAAGGCCAGGCCCAAGAGCGGCTCGTACTCCACTCGGGACACGGCTCTCGGTGGGCAGACCTATGTCAACTCCGCGTTCTGGTCAGTCCCCAAGGCCGGCCGCGGGGTGGCTTGGGTCGTCGGCAAACACGTGGACGGATTGAGCGCCATGGTCGGCATTCCGGATGACGGCAACCCGGGGGACCAGGTCGAAGTCGTGGTCCTTGCTGACGGGAAGGGCGTCGCGAAGGTGACCGCATCGTTCGGTGCTCCCGCGCCCCTTTTCGTCACCCTCACCGGGGCGACCTTGGTGGAGATCGTCGCCAAACCGATCGCCACCACCAGCACCTCTGGAAGCGTCACCGTGGTGCTTGGCGAGGGTCGCCTCATCGGTGGTCCGGACCTCGCCCGGCAGTTGGGGTCGCAGCCGTGACCGCGATGGCAGCCATCCGCTGCTGCCTGCTCTCAGGGATTCTCACTGCCTCGTTCGCCCTCTCGGGATGCACGGGCGACGCCCCGGCCCCCTCGCCCACCGGATCGGCGTCGCCATCCACTGCGGCGCCGAGTGGCGCGACGTCCGCTCCACCGGTGAATGCCCTGCCGACCGCGTCGGCGGCACCTCTTCCCCAGGGCCGCGCCCAGGAAATCGAGAGCGCACTCAAGAGTGCCCAACTGGCGGATTTGCAGAAGGCTGTCGCCCTGCCCACCACCGCAACGTTGAGCCCCGACGTCCTTGCCGCGCTCAAGGGAATCAAGAACCTCCACTTGGACCCCGCGACCTTCCATCCCATCAGCGCCTCGTCAGCAGTCATCGACGGGAGCACCGAAGGCCAGCAGTGGCTGGTCTACCTGGTGCTGGACGCCGGTGTCTGGAAGATCGCCGCGACGGAGCCCAAGTGATGCTGCCTCAATCGGTCCGTTCGGCCGCGAGCGTTCTGCTCGTTGTCCTCCTCGGGCTGCTCGGAGCGGGCGCCGCGCGGGCGGACGTCCGGGGCGACGTCCAGGTGGGCGTCCGGGCGAGCGTCCAGGCAGATGTGAAGGCGGACTTGCAGGCGGACGTGCAGGCGGACGTGCAGACGAGCCCGACGGGCGAATGCCCCAGAACGATCACGGCACCCCAGGTCGCCAAAGATCGCCAACCCCTCGTGCTCGTCCACGGTTGGACTGGCACGGCAAGTGGATGGGACACCACTATCCAAGGCCTCAAACAGAGGCTCCCGGACAATTTCGACTACCTCACCTTCGACTACTCCAGCGCCAACACCGACTGGGCCGCCGAACCGACGGTCGCGGATTGCTTGGCGCGCTATGTCAACGCCGTGGGAGAGCAGCATCAGCGTGCGGGAGGCGATGGCAAGGTCTATATCGTCGCCCACTCCATGGGCGGGCTGGCCGCGCTGTTCGCGAGCGACACGGCATACACGCGCTCTCCTATTGCCGAGGAGCATTTCGGCGGGCTGGTGACCGTGGGGACTCCTTACCAAGGTTCACCGTTCGGCAACACCCTCCCCGCGGAGATCAAAGAAACCTGGGACGAACTCTGGTCACCCAACAAGACCTTGCCTCCGCGCATGTCGAACGCAGCCAAGTGCTTGGCCCGTCACGACGAGAAGCACTGGATGCCGAGCGGCTGCCCGAAACCCCCAGCGGCACCGGGGCGGCCGATCACCATGATCTCGACGACGACAACCATCAGTCGCACCCTCTTCGGGATCAAGCTCTACGACATCGACCTCCGGACCGATGGCGTGGTGCCCGTCACCTCGGCCACCGGCTACCTCTCCTCCGAGTACGACCGGAAGGGCATCAAGGCCAGCCTCGGCGTCAAGGACGTGAGCTGTCGAACGACGAGCGATCAGACGATGGCGATGCTGCGGTCGGCGTTGTCGGGAGCGAAATGGGGTGGGGTGGTGGGGGCCGTCATCAGTATGGAAGTCGCGGCTCTCGGCAAGCTGGTGTCCGACTCCGCGGTTCTCGACCAGATCCTCAGCGGCGAGCCGGGACTGCAGTTGGCCATCATGAGCCTCGTCTCGGCGTGGATCGACTCGTGCGGCCACTCCAACAGCACCAAGAACCCCCAAGTCCTCGACCGCATCGCCGACAGTGTGCTGGCCCAGTGGAACCGCGCGCGGACCACACCGACCGAAGCCACCACAGGCACCCGACCAGTCGGGACGGGCAGTTCCACCCCCGGCGGTGGCGCGCTGGCCGTGGTCTTCGACCTGTCCGGTTCGATGAACGACCACGACGCCGCGGGCACGGTGAAACTCGAGGGAGCCAAGTCGGCGCTGGAGAAGTTCGTCCTGCGGCAGCCGTCCTCGTCCGAGATCGGACTGTGGACCTATCCGGGGGGAGACACCGTCGACGGGTGCGCCGCGGGAGACTTCGCGGGCGGAGGCGCCGTCGGTCGGGTTGGCGACGGTAGCCGGCTGACCGCCCTCATTGACGGGCTCGGGGCGGATGGCAACACGCCCACCGGACCGGCGCTGCGTGCGGTGGTCGATCGACTGATGGCGCAGGGGTATCGCGGCGCCACGATCCTGCTCGTCTCCGACGGAGAGTCGAACTGCGGGCCGCCGCCGTGCTCGGTGGCAGCCGACGTATCCAAGCAAGGCTTCGACGTCACCATCAACGCGATGGGCTTCCAACTGTCACCAGCCGGGCGGGAGGAACTCCAGTGCGTCGCGAACACGACCGGCGGCGCCTATGTGCCGATCGACGACACGGCTCAACTGGACGCCAATATCAACAGATTGGGCGTGCCCAACCTCGAGGTGAAAGCGCAAGCCCCCAGCCAGGCCATCGTCGGCCAGCAGGTCACCATCACCGGCTCGGTGACAAATCCGTCCTCTCGCATGATCCAAGACGCCCAGATCGGGCTGACCTTCACCGACCAGGGTTCGCAGTCGATGTTCCCCGCGGTCCTGCCGCCGCGATTCCGGCTGGGCAACATCGCACCGGGCGAGACCATCTCGCGCTCGTGGACGGTGGCCGCCGGCGTCGACTTGACCGGAGGCACCGCCAATTACCGCGTGACCACGTGGGGTAACGACGTGTCGGCGGTTGACGCGAAGGGCACCATCACGGTCAACGCCCTCGACAACCTCAAGAACGCTGCCGGGTCCTGGCTGAAGACGGTCACCGAGAGCGGCCGGGTCGTCGTCATGGGCGACTCGTACTCCGCCGGGGAAGGGGCCGGCGACTACGTCAAGGGGACCGACGTGGCGTCCAACCGGTGTCACCAGTCGACCAAGACCCACACGCTGCCGCAGTTCCCCGAAGACCGTCGCACCCTCATCGCCTGCTCAGGTGCGGTGATCGAGGACATGTGGTCGGGCCAGAACGCACCCAACTCTACCGTGGAGGAGAACCAGCCCCAGATCGCCCAACTGCGTCACCTCGCCAAGAAGCCGGATGCCGTCGTCCTTACGCTGGGCGGGAACGACGTCGGTTTCGCCTCCATCGTGGAAGCGTGCGTCAAGCCGGGCGAGTGCGGCACTCCGGAGTTCCGGGAGCGGGCTTTCGAGCAGATCTCTCAGTTGAATGATCCGAGCCAGCCCGGCCAGTTGGGCCGCCTGAGCCGCGTCTACCAATCCATCTACTCGATCATCAACGACGATGAGTCGCTGAAACAGCGACAGAAGGCGGCTCCTGTCTTGGTGTTGGCCTATCCCGCCGTCTTGCCGAGAGACGTCCGCGGCAACTGTTCGGGATTCAGCCAGACCGAAATCACCTTGGCCAACCAGATCGTCGAACGGCTCAACGCCGCCATCTCGGCTGCCGTGACTCAAGCAGCCAAGGGCGGGCGCCACATCTACTTCGTGGACCAAACGGCCAATGCCGTGCAGCCCAATCACACGTCCTGTGATCCGGAGCCGTATATCCGTGGCGTCACCGTGGTATCGGGCGCGTCGACCTCCGCGTTCGACACCTGGCTTGCCACCCAGGCGGCTGAGCTCCACACCTCGGATTACCCCTCGCTCACCCAGCAGTTCATGCACCCCAACGCCAAGGGCTACAACGCCATCACGGTCGCGCTTTACGGGTGGTCGAGCTCCATCAACCCGGACCTCACCACACCCGGCCCGACGACGCTGGACCAGGCCGAGCCTTCGGGGATCAATGTCCTGGCCATCGGCGGTGCGCCAGTCATTCAGGTGGGCAGCGAGAGCACTGTGACTCCCGGTCAGCAGGTCGTCGTCGGAGCAACCCAGCTTCAGCCGTCCGTCCCCGTGCAGATCACCCTCAACAGCAGTCGGCGGGTGTTGGCGAACGCCAGGACCGACGACAAGGGCACTCTCTCGCAGAGCGTCACCATCCCGCCCGATGTCGAGATCGGCAGGCACACGATCAAGATCGAGTACCTCGACGGCGCTGGCATTCGGAGCATCGACCTTCCCGTGGCAGTGCGAGCGGGTATGCCGTGGTGGCTCCTTCCGCTGGCAGGGCTGGCCGTGGTCACCGCTCTCGCGGCCCTGACCATCTTCGTGCGGATCCGACTCGCGTCGCGCAAGCAGGCATGACGGAGGTGAGCTGCACGGCATACCAAAGCAATCGGGTATGCCGTGCGGCAGTCAGAGGGGGAGCGGCTCGGCGCGCGGGGTGGGCGGACGGCATACCTGTGCAGATCCGGGACCATCGCCGGGTTGCGGGAGGCTGCCCGACGCGGTGGGATGCGAACTAGAGCTACCCACGCAAGCGCTGTACATCTCTCCGGAAGGCCGCACCATGTCGTTGTCCATCGCCAGCGGACCCACTGACACCCCGCTCATCGAGCAGACCATCAGCGCCAACCTCGACGCGACGGCCGCGCGCTTCCCGGACCGCGAGGCGATGGTCGACGTCGTGGCCGGCAAACGCTGGACGTATGCCGAGTTGGCCCGTGACGTCGACGTGCTCGCGCGCGGGTTCGCCGGCAAGGGGATCGTCAAGGGCGATCGGGTCGGCATCTGGGCGCCGAACTGCGGCGAGTGGACGCTCGTGCAGTACGCCACCGCCAAGATCGGCGCGATCCTCGTCAACATCAACCCGGCCTACCGGACGCACGAGCTGCAGTACGTGCTCAACCAGGCGGGCATCAAGATGCTCGTGTCGGCGCCGTCGTTCAAGACGAGCAACTACGCGGCGATGATCGAGGAGGTCCGCGACGAGGTGCCCTCGCTCGAGCAGGTGGTGCTGCTTGGCGATGCCTCGTGGGACGACCTGTGGGCTGCCGCTGAGGGCGTCACCCAGGAGGAGCTGGAGGCGATCGCCGCCGGCCTGGACCGCAACGACGCCATCAACATCCAATACACCTCTGGCACAACGGGATTCCCCAAGGGAGCGACGCTGAGCCACCGCAACATCCTCAACAACGGCTTCTTCGTCGGCGAGCTGTGCAAATACACCGAGCAGGACCGGATCTGCATCCCGGTGCCCTTCTACCACTGCTTCGGCATGGTCATGGGCAACCTCGCAGCCACCTCGCACGGGGCCTGCATGGTCATCCCGGCACCCGGTTTCGACCCGGCGCTCACCCTCAAAGCAGTCCGCGACGAGAAGTGCACCTCCCTCTATGGCGTGCCGACGATGTTCGTCGCCGAGTGGCAGCTCATCGAGGACGGCCAGTTCGACGTGTCGGCGCTGGAGACCGTGCGCACCGGCATCATGGCCGGCTCGCCCTGCCCGGCCGAACTGATGAAGCAGGTCATCGCCGCCGGCATCGACGAGATGACGATCTGCTACGGCATGACCGAGACCTCGCCGGTGTCGACCCAGACCCGCACCGACGACACCTTCGAGCGCAAGGTCTTCACCGTCGGCCCGGTCGGCCCGCACATCGAGATCAAGATCGTCGACCCCTCGACCGGCGAAATCGTCCCGCGCGGCCAGTCCGGCGAATTCGCGACTAAGGGTTACTCCGTCATGCTCGGCTACTGGATGCAGCCGGACAAGACCGAGGAATCCGTCATCGACGGCTGGATGATGACCGGTGACCTCGCGGTCATGGACGAGGACGGCTTCGTCCAGATCACCGGCCGGATCAAGGACATGGTCATCCGCGGCGGCGAAAACATCTACCCGCGTGAGATCGAAGAATTCCTCTACACCCACCCCGACATCCTCGACGCTCAGGTCATCGGCGTGCCCGACCCGAAGTACGGCGAGGAGCTCTGCGCCTGGATCCGGATGAAGCCCGGCACCCAGCCCGTCGACGCCCCGGCGATTCGCGCCTTTGCGACCGGCAAACTGGCGCACTACAAGATCCCGCGTTACGTCGAGATCGTCGACGAATTCCCCATGACGGTCACCGGCAAGGTCCGCAAGATCGAAATGCGCGAGAAGTCCGCCGCCCGACTGGGATTGCTCGGCCACTGACCTCTCACTGAGCGGTTCGCGAGGCGCGACTGACCCTCCGCGCGGAGTCTGCGGCACGGCATACCTGCCCGGTATGCCGTGCCGCGGCTTTCGGCGCGCAAGCTCGGGTATGTTGCACTCGGGGCGCGCTTCCCTTGCGTGCTTACCGTCACCTCACAGGGAGTGGACATGCCCAGAAACGTCCTGTTGTTGGTGCTGGTCGCGGTCGTGCTGCTGATCGGTCTCTGGCTGCTGTTGGGCGCCAGCCGACGGCGGCGCGAGGTGGCCCCGCCTGACACGAGCGAGTTCCAGCGCCCGTCGGAGGCCGCTGGCTCGCTGCCGCCGGTTCCGTCGTGGGACAGCGGCCCCGGTATGCCGTCCGCTCCCCTCCCGCCGGCCGCCTCCGTGTTCGACCCGGGTCCGATCCCGCCGGTGGGCGATATCGCCGAAGAGTCGTCAGTTGAGGTGGCTGAGTCTGGTCACGCGGGCCTCGGTGGCTTTGGTGCTGCAGCTGGTGGCTTGGCTGGTGCCGCGGCGGTGGCGGCCTCGAAGCTGACCGGTCATCGCGACGACACTGCGCCGGCTGAGTCGGCATCTGAGCCCGTGGCCGCATCCGGTTGGGCCGCGGGGGAAGCGGGGGTCGTCCCGACGCTGGCCGAGGACGAGTTCGCCAGTGACGAAGACCTCGTGGTCGACCCGGGCGTCGGTGTGATTCCCGAGGCGGCCGACGCGGCATACGCGGCTGGCCTGGCCCAAGAGGTGGACGTCGACGACGAACTGGTGGCCGAATCCCTCTCCGGCGCTGATGACGTGGTGCCGGAAGCGGCGCTCGCGGCGGAGGCCGCCGGCATTGCGCAGGACGTCGAGGTTCCCGTTGAGGATGACGGCGCAGCCGGCGCGGCCGTTGCGGCTGGCGACGAGGTTGACGCTGACGAGGCAGGCGAGGCAGGCGATGTCGAGGGTGCCGTTGCGGCCGATGCTGCTGAGTCGGTGACCGAGTCGGAAGCCGAGGCCGAGGCGCCGAGCGTGCAGGCCGCAGTTGAGGATGTCTGGACCCCGGCCGAAGGCCCGGCCCGCCCGTCTCCCGCAGACGAGGCCGCCGCCGCTGCCCGGGCTCGTATCGAAGGCGAGCTGCAGTCCGGGACGCGGGAATTCGGCACCTTTGGTGGTGCTGGCTATGTTGCCGGCGGCGCCGCGACGGCTGCTGCTGCTGCTGCAGGTGCCGGCTGGCTCGCTGGCGACGGCGCCTCGGCCGACGAGGGTGAAGCCGAGCAGGTGGCTCCCGCCGCCGAGGAGGCGGACGAAAGCCCCGCTGCTGTCGAGTGGGCCGAAGAGTCCGCCGGGGTTTCCGAGGTGGTCGTCGACGGCGAGTCGGGCACCGACCTCGACCTCGACGGCAGCGCATCCGTCGCCGACATCGTTGACGTGGCCGAGCTGGGCGCCGAGCAGGGCGAGGTTCCGGCGGTGCCGGCTGCCGGCGAAGCCGAGACGGTCGCCGTTGCGGTGGCCGGTGGCGATGCCGAGGTCGGGCCGGAGTTCGCGGAGGCTGAGGGGTTATCGGCGGATGAGGCGGAGGGCGCCGAGCCGATCGAGCTGGCTGACGTCGATGAGGCGATCCTCGGCTCGGACGCCCCTGCTGAAGCGTCGGCATCCGATGTCGAGGTTGAGCTCGCCGACAGCGGGGCTGACGGCGACGCTGAGGCTGACGCTGACGATGGCGCAGCCGAGGCTGACCCGCAAGGAGCTGAGCCGATCGAGCTGGCCGAGGTGGACGAGTCGGTCCTCGATGTCGAGGCGGCCAGTGCGGACGAAGCGGCCGCGGACGCCGCAGCGTCTGCTAGCGCCGAGAGCGATGTGACGGCAGAAGCCGACGTGGATGGCGGTGCCGAGAGCGATGCGTTCGGGGCGTTGGAACTGCCTGCCGAGACCGAGGAGGAAGCCGCTCCGCTTGCCGACTGGGCCGCCGAGCGTGATGCCGCCGTGGGCGAGTCCGCGGAGGCTGTGGCTGCCGAAGCGGCTGCGCCGCAAGCGCCCGAAGACCCGGTCGCCGCGTTGCTGCGGAAGATGGCTGCCAAGCGCGACGAGATCACCGCGGCTGGGCTGGCGGCCGGCGCTGCCGGTGCGACTGCTGCTGCCGTGCACCACTCGGATGACGAAGCCGCCACGACGGAACCCGAGGCGGCCGACTCGGGCGCTGCCGACATCGAGGCCGCGACCGAAGAGGTCGTTGACGGGTCAGACGAGGACGTCATCACAGTCCACGCCGAACCCGAAGGTGTCGGTGCCGCAGCCGACGTCTCGCAGGAGAACGACGATGAGTCGGACGACGATGACGACGATGACGAGTCAGACGACGATGACGACGAGTCGGACGACGATGACGACGATGACGAGTCAGACGACGATGACGACGAGTCAGAAGATGACGATGACGAGTCGGACGACGATGACGAGTCGGACGACGATGACGACGACGACGATGACGACGACGACGAGTCAGACGACGACGATGACGACGATGACGACGATGACGACGATGACGACGATGACCGCGGGTCGGAAGAGTCGGCTCCCGCTCGTCGTGAAGTGTCGACGCTCGAAGAGGTCGTCGACGGCGGCTACGGCTGGGGTTCGGCTGCTCCCGTCTGGGACGGCGCCATGCCGCTCGGCCACCCGGTCAAGGGCAACCGAGCCTGGATGCAGTGCCAAGCGCCTGGTGACCAGTGGTACGACCAGATTCACGTCGACGTGTGGTTCACCGATGTCGACACTGCCCAGCGGTTTGGGTTCCGCCACGGCTGATCGTCGCTAACAGCAGAAAACCAGTGGGCGCCTCGATCTCGTCGAGGCGCCCACTGCTTTCGTCCAGCGCACCCGACGCTGCGGACCCTTGCTCTTGACGAGAACCGGCGGATGAACCGGCGTTTGGTACTGCGATCCCAGTACCAAACGCCAGTTCATCCGCACGTTCTCGACAACGGGAACCAGCTATGACCAGTCGCGCCGGTCGACGATCGTGCCCGCACCCTCCGGCAGTGCGTCGACCGCAGTCACCGCACACCCGAAGCGAAGCCCGGCCCGCACCAACGCGGTCACCCGCTCCACGACATCCCCGGCGTCAGCATCAGCAGCGCACACCACTTCACAGGTCAACTCGTCCCGGTGGTCCACCCGGTCGACCAGGAACCGCCACGCCTCGACTCCAGCCACGCCCGACAGCGCCGCCGCCGCCTGGCGCGGGTGCAGGAACATCCCGCGCACCTTCACCGCAGCGCCGACCCGCCCCAGTACCCCGACCAGTCGCGGCGAACCATCCGGGCCTAGCCGCCAGGCCGACAGGTCACCGGTCCCGAACCGCACCATCGGATACTCGGCGCGCAACAGGGTGACGACCACCTGACCCTCACCGGAGGTGACCGGCATACCAGTGTCGAGATCGCAGATCTCCACGAGCAGCCCCGGAGCGGGCAGCAGCCCGCCGCCCGGCTCGGTCTCGTAGGCGATAAGCCCCGTCTCAGCCGTGCCATAGGCCATCAGCACGGTCGGCACCCGTTCCTGCAGCAGCGTGCGCAGCGAGTCCGGCAGCGGCTCGGCCGTCACCAGGGCGCGCGACAGCCGCCAGCGCGAGGAGTCCAGTCCCAACTCGGCATACCGGTCGATGATCGCCTTGAGGTAGCTCGGCAACCCCGTGTATGCCGTGACGCCGAGGTCCGCGATCGCGCGCGCCTGCAGGTCCTGGTTACCGATCCCGCCAGGCAGCACCCGGGCCCCGAGAGCCAGCGCGCCCTCCTCGAACATCGCCCCCGCGGGCGAGAGGTGATAGCCGAAACAGTTGAGCACCAGATCGTCCGAGCCGATGCCCGCGGCCGCCAACGACGGACCCCAGCGCCACGGGTCGGCGCCATCGAGCTGCGGCTCATAGAGCGGACCAGGCGATTGAAAAACCCTGCGCACCAACGCATTCGGCGCGATCAACCCACCGTAGGGCGGCTCGGCGGCTTGCAGCGCCAGCACGTCGTCCTTGGTGAGAATCGGCAGCTCGTCGATCCCGGTCCTGTCGCCCCAGCGCGCGTCGAAGGCCGGCACGAGCGACCGTGCCTGGCTCACCGTGCGCGCGACCTCGGGAGCCAGCGCGACGGCATACGCCGACACTGCCTCGTGCAGCGAACCGGACATGAGGGACTCCCTTTCGGTATGCCGTGCGGGCCCCCGATGGGTCACGCGGGCACGGCGAAGCTGAGGGTGGACAGCAGAACGGCGGACCTGGCGGTCGGACAGTCAGGCCGCCAAAGCCTGGGGCGAGACAACGACGATCAGAGCCAGCGCTTGCGCCGCTTGTAATGCTTGACGTCGCGGAAGGACTTGCGGCTGCCCGAGTCGCCGAGGCCGAGGTAGAACTCCTTGACGTCGGGGTTCTCGCGCAGGTCCTGGGCCGAGCCTTCGAGCACGATCCGGCCCTGTTCCATGATGTAGCCGTGGTCGGCGACCTCGAGGGCGCGGCGGGCGTTCTGCTCGATGACCAACACGGTCAGGCCGAGCTCGTCGTTGATCTGCTTGATGAAGGCGAAGATGTCCTTGACCAGCAGCGGTGCCAGCCCGAGGGATGGTTCGTCGAGCATGAGCAGTTTGGGCTTGGCCATGAGCGCCCGGCCGATCGCGAGCATCTGCTGCTCGCCACCGGACAGATAGCCGGCCACCCGAGCGGTCATGTCGCCGAGCTTGGGCAGCAGCCGGTAGACCTGCTTGAGGTCCTCGGCCTCGCCGCCGCCGCGGAAATAGGCGCCGGCGAGAAGGTTTTCCTGCACGGTGAGGTGCTCGAAGACGTGCCGGCCCTCCATGCAGAGAGAAAGGCCCATCTTGACCCGGGCGGCTGCGTCCAGGTGGGTGATGTCCTTGCCCTGGAAGAGGATCGAGCCGTCCGTGACCTCGCCGTGCTCGGTTGGCAACAGCCCAGAGATCGCCTTGAGAGTCGTCGACTTGCCCGCGCCGTTGGAGCCCAACAACGCGACGATCTTGCCCTCGGGCACCGCGAGCGAGAGCCCGCGGAGCACGAGGATGACGTCGTCGTAGATGACCTCGATGTTGTTGAGGGTG
>Ga0116180_1000783_pt1 | contig 28270 bp, 27 predicted proteins | sample AD_UKC073_MetaG_FD_89804 | JGI IMG/M metagenome (GOLD analysis project Ga0116180, IMG submission 89804) | Active sludge microbial communities of municipal wastewater-treating anaerobic digesters from USA - AD_UKC073_MetaG | ecosystem: Engineered > Bioreactor > Anaerobic > Digestate | place: USA... | reverse complement strand
GTATTCCATCCGGCGCGAACGACCGGAAAAATCAGCATAGCGCCGATAGGGCAGCAACATCCATTCCATCGGGTTGTCCTTGTTGGAGCAAACCGGGCTGCGGAGGGGCGTGCGCGCCCTCTCGCAGCCTCAGTTCGATCAGACGAAAACGTCAGCGGCAGCGTCCGGGTTCTTGGGGTCGGGGCCGAAACGGTTGGGCCCGCGCGTCCCTTCAAGGAACATCAGGACCAGATAGCCGATCGAAACGATAATGTTCACCAACGGAATCAGGCTGGCGACAAAGAAGCCCAGGTACCACCAGCCCGACATATCGCGATCGTGCAGGCGGCGTACGTTAACCGCAATGTTCGGGATCAACGTTGCCAGCCACCACAAGGCCAAAACCATCCCGACACCGCTGAACAGCACACCATAGACCGCGAAGGGATTTCCGCCCTGCGCTGCGGCGGCCATTTCCTCAAAACCGCCGCCAGCAAAGCGAAGCGTGCCGAATACCGCAAAGACCAGAACATTGAGTACGGCGAACCACCAATACTCCTTGCGCCGCGAACGCCCGCTGAAATCGGCATAACGCTTCAGCGGCATAATCATCCATTCAATCATAAGCCCCCTCCATTCAGAAAGAATGGCTTAGGTGGACCACATCGCACCCCGATCCGCAAGCCCATCCCGCAATGCTTGCCCCGGCGCGCCCTTTCGGCTAGGGGCGCGCGCAATGTTGCGGCGCAGCACGCGCCCGTCCTCCTGCAATCGAGAGAAACCCATGTCCGCCCCGCTGCCGCTGCGCAATATCGCGATCATCGCCCACGTTGACCATGGCAAGACCACGCTGGTTGACCAGTTGTTCCGCCAATCCGGCACCTTCCGCGAAAACCAGCGGATCGAGGAACGGGCGATGGATTCGAACGATCTCGAAAAGGAACGCGGGATCACCATCCTGGCCAAGTGCACCTCGGTCGAATGGAACGGCACCCGGATCAACATCGTCGATACTCCCGGCCACGCCGACTTCGGCGGTGAGGTTGAGCGGATCCTGAGCATGGTCGATGGCGTGATCCTGCTGGTTGACAGCTCTGAAGGGGCGATGCCGCAGACCAAGTTCGTGACCGGCAAGGCGCTGGCGCTCGGGCTCAAGCCGATCGTCGTGGTCAACAAGATCGACCGCCCCGATGGCCGCGCCCAGGAAGTGCTGGACGAAGTGTTCGACCTGTTCGTCAACCTCGACGCCAGTGATGAACAGTGCGATTTCCCCGTTCTCTATGCCTCGGGCCGCAACGGCTATGCCAGCACCGATGAAGAGGCCCGCGAAGGCAATCTTGAACCGCTGTTCCAGAAGATCGTCGATCACGTGCCCGCGCCGAACCTGGATGAGGATGGCCCGTTCAGCTTCCTCGCCACGCTGCTCGATCGTGACAACTTCATGGGCCGCGTGCTGACCGGCCGGGTCCAGTCGGGCAAGATCAAGGTCAACGATCCGATTCGCGCGCTCGACGCCGATGGCAACGTGATCGAGGTTGGCCGTGCATCCAAGCTGCTGTCGTTCCGCGGGCTGGAGCGCGTGCCGGTGGATGAGGCCAAAGCGGGTGACATCATCGCGCTGGCCGGTCTGGAAAAGGCCACCGTCGCCAACACCGTGGCCGCACCGGAAGTGGTCGAACCGATCAAGGCCCAGCCGATCGATCCGCCGACCCTGGCGATGCGCTTTGCCGTCAACGACAGCCCGTTCGCGGGCCGCGAGGGCGACAAGGTGACCAGCCGCATGATCCGCGACCGCCTTATGCGCGAAGCTGAAACCAACGTTGCGATCCGAGTCACCGAAAGCGAGGACAAGGACAGCTTCGAAGTGGCCGGGCGCGGCGAATTGCAGCTGGGTGTGCTGATCGAAACGATGCGCCGCGAAGGCTTCGAACTGGGCATCAGCCGCCCGCGCGTGCTGTTCCGTCAGGAAGGCGGCCAGCGCACCGAGCCGTACGAAACCGTGGTGATCGACGTGGACGACGAATATTCGTCCACCGTTGTTGACAAGATGCAGCGCCGCAAGGCCGAGCTGACCGAGATGCGCCCCAGCGGCATGGGCAAGACCCGCCTGACCTTCTCTGCACCATCGCGCGGGCTGATCGGCTATCACGGCGAATTCCTGTCCGACACGCGCGGCACCGGGATCATGAACCGATTGTTCGAAAAGTACGGCCCCCACAAGGGCGTGATCGAAGGCCGAATCAACGGCGTGCTGATCTCCAACTGCACCGGCGAGGCCGTGGCCTATGCGCTCAACAGCCTGGAGGACCGCGGCATCCTGTTCGTGCGGCCGCAGGACAAGATTTATGAAGGCATGGTGATCGGCGAAAATGCCAAGCCCGACGATCTTGAAGTCAACCCGATGAAGTCGAAGCAGCTGACCAACTTTCGCTCTTCGGGCAAGGACGATGCGATCCGGCTGACCCCGCCCAAGATCATGACGCTGGAACAGGCGATCGCCTATATCGACGATGACGAAATGGTCGAAGTCACCCCCAAGTCGATCCGCGTGCGCAAGGCGATCCTCGATCCGCACGAGCGCAAGAAGGCGGGGCGCAAGAAGGAACTGGCCTGAAGCCTGAACGGTTGCTGCATTCAGCACTCTGAAAACGTTCAGTTTCGAACCGTTAGGCGCAATCCGGGCAACAAACCGGTGGCAGCGCCAACGGTTTCCGGCTTCCCGGGCATACGGACCTTACACCGAGTGGTCCGTATGCCCGCAAGTCCCGCCGGGACCGGCGCGGTGCTTCCACCCGTCATCGCAATCAGCTAAGGCGCGCAGGATGAAAACTTCGGATCTGCGGATCGCCCTGTTTTCGGGCAACTACAACTACGTCCGCGACGGGGCCAACCAGGCCCTGAACCGGCTGGTCGAATACCTGCTGCGTCAGGGTGCGCAGGTGCGGGTCTATTCCCCGACCATCGATGAGCCCGCGTTCGAGCCACAGGGCGATCTGATCAGCCTGCCGTCTTTCGCAATCCCCGGCCGGGCCGAATACCGGCTCTCAACCGGGCTGCGCGGTTCGGCAAAGCGCGATCTGGCGGATTTCAACCCCAACGTCGTCCACGTTTCCGCCCCGGACGTCAGCGGCCACCGCGCCGTGACCTGGGCGCGCAAGCGGGGGCTGCCGGTGCTGGCTTCGGTCCACACCCGGTTCGAAACCTATTTCCGTTATTACAACATGGCCTGGTTCGAACCGGTGATCGAGGCGATCCTGCGCCGGTTCTATCGCCGCTGCGATGCGCTGGTCGCCCCGTCGGAGAGCTTCGCCCAGGTCCTGCGCGACCAGCGGATGAACTACGACATCGATATCTGGTCGCGCGGGGTCGATCGCGGAATCTTCCATCCCGACCGGCGGGATCAGGCCTGGAGGCAAAGCCTGGGCATTGGCGATGACGAAGTTGTGGTCGGCTTTCACAGCCGTCTGGTGATGGAAAAGGGCCTCGACGTCTTTTCCGATACGATCGACGAGCTGCGCCGCCGCGGCGTGAAGCACCGTACCCTGATCGTCGGCGATGGTCCGGCCCGCGGCTGGCTGGAGGCACGGCTGCCTGATGCGGTCTTTGCCGGGTTCATGTCTGGCACCGATCTTGGCATGGCGGTTGCCTCGATGGACGTCCTGTTCTTTCCTTCGGTCACCGAAGCCTTCGGCAACGTCACGCTCGAAGCGATGGCCTGCCGCCTGCCGGTGGTCGCATCGGTTGCAACCGGCAGCCAGAACCTGGTCAGCAATGGCGTGTCGGGCCGACTGATCCGCCCCGGCGCGGTCCACCAGTTTGCCGAGGCGATCCGCGACTACATCGAAGACCCAAAGCTGCGCGCCGCCCACGGCCAGGCGGGTGAGAAGCGCAGCGAGGCTTTCTCTTGGGATCAGATCAATCAGGTCGTTGCCGATACCTACCTGCGGCTGATCCGGCAGAAAGCCGCGACCAAACCCTAACGCAGCAACCCCTGCTGGGCACAGCGACGGCAATACCACCACAGGAACGCGATGATGCCGAAGATGAAGAACGGCATGATCTTCATCGCCATGGTATCAAGCCCGGCCGGCATGGTCAGCGTGGCCTGGTAGGCAAAGCTGAGCGCCGCAGTCACCAAGGACAGCAGGAACGCCGAAACGGCGTGACGCGATCGGATCAGCATCAGGATCGACCCCAGCACCGAAGACCACACACCCAGTCCCCAGAGCGCCTGCGCCCACAGTGGCATGGCATCGATCATCGCCAGCATTTCGCCCGCAAGGGATTCGCTGCCGGTTACGGATGTCAGGTATTCCATGTCGCGCATCCGGGTCTTCAGATAGTCAAACGCGCCAAAGCTGTTCCAGACCAGCCCCAGCACCGCGATCACCCAGAAGCTGAGCGGCACTTTGCCGCCCGCATTGGCATCCACCATTTCCCCCTCCTTCCTGATTGACAGGATTGGGTCAGTTTACGCCTTTTGCCGAAAGGATGCAATTTGCGCTTTTTCCGCCTATCAGCGGGCGATGAGCGGCCTGTTCCCCGATGATTCTCCAACCCAGCCGGCCCCGCCAGCGGATGAGGACGCCCCGCTGGCGGATCGCCTGCGCCCGGCTTCGCTGTCAGAGGTGATCGGGCAGGAACACCTGACCGGGGCGGAGGGCGCGATCGGGCGGATGGTGGCGGCAGGGCGGCTTTCCAGCATGATCCTGTGGGGGCCGCCGGGCACCGGCAAGACCAGCACCGCGCGGCTGCTGGCCGATGCGGTGGGGATGCGGTTCATTTCTGTCAGCGCGGTTTTTTCGGGCGTGGCCGACCTGAAGAAGGCCTTTGCCGAAGCTGAAACGGCCGCGAAAGCCGGGCAACGCACGCTGCTGTTCGTGGACGAAATCCACCGCTTCAACCGCGCCCAGCAGGACGGGTTCCTGCCCTTTGTGGAACGCGGCACGGTAACGCTGGTCGGCGCGACGACCGAGAACCCCAGCTTCGCACTCAACGCCGCGCTGCTCAGCCGGGCGCAGGTGCTGATCCTGCACCGGCTCGATGCAGTGGCGCTAAACACGCTGCTGTCCCGCGCCGAAGAGCTGGAAGGCCCCCTGCCCCTTACCACAGAGGCGCGCGCGGCACTGGTCGCCAGCGCCGATGGCGATGGGCGGTTCCTGCTCAACCAGGCCGAAACGCTCTACAACGCAAAGATTGGAGCCGACGGTTCTGGGCCGCTCGATCCGGCCGGGCTGGGCAAATTCCTGCAGCGCCGGGTCGCGGTCTATGACAAGGACCGCGATGGACATTACAACCTGATTTCCGCGCTCCACAAAAGCCTGCGCGGGTCAGACCCGCAGGCTGCGCTCTATTACCTTGCCCGGATGCTGACCGCGGGGGAAGAGCCGCTCTATGTCCTGCGAAGGCTGGTCCGTTTCGCCAGCGAAGACGTCGGTCTGGCCGATCCGCAGGCGCTGACGCAGTGCCTTGCCGCCAGGGATGCTTATCAGTTCCTCGGCAGCCCGGAAGGCGAACTGGCGATCGTCCAGGCCTGCCTCTACCTAGCCACCGCACCCAAATCGAACGCCGCCTATGCCGCCCAGAAGGCGGCCTGGAGGAGCGCGAAGGAAACCGGTAGCCTTTCTCCGCCTGCCAATATCCTCAACGCCCCGACCAAGCTGATGAAGGACATCGGCTATGGCAAGGACTATGCCTATGACCATGAGGCAGAGGACGGCTTTTCCGGCGCCAACTACTGGCCCGACGGGATGGAGCCGCAAGCCTATTACCACCCGGTCGAGCGCGGGTTTGAGCGCGAGGTGCTGAAACGGCTCGAATGGTGGGACAAGAAGCGCCAGGAGCGCGGCGGCACCTAGGGGCTGGACCTTTGCCCCGCTCTGCCGCAAAGGAGCGCCACAACAAGGGGCCGGCTTAGCTCAGTTGGTAGAGCACCTGATTTGTAATCAGGGGGCCACGGGTTCGAATCCTGTAGCCGGCACCATTATTGTAATCAGGAGCTTGTTCAGGCCCGCACCGTCCAACCCGTGGCAGAGTCTTCGGGCTGTCGGTATCCACCGACGGGGGGTTCGAATCCTGTAGCCGGCACCACACCAATCGCAGGAGCGGGCAGCAGATGCTTGCAGAAATGATTGAGCGGCTGTTCGAACGCTCATTGGGAGAGGCAGGGCAGGCAGCCGCGCGCGAAGGCCGGTGGCTGGATGCCCTGTGGGCCGAGGCCTCGGAAATGGGCCTGCCGCTGGCGTTGCTCAGCGAGGAACAGGGCGGCTTCGGGCTTTCCGCCGCGGAACAGGGCGAAGCGCTGATCCTGCTTGGCAAGCTGGCCGTGCCGCTGCCGCTGGCCGAAACGATGGGCGCCAACCGCCTGCTGGCCATGGCAGGACTGCCGCTGGCCGATGGCCCGGCCGGCCTTGCCCGGGCCGATCACCTCACGCTGGAAAACGGGATGCTGAGCGGCCGGGTCGAGCGGGTGGCCTGGGGCGAAAACCTGGATTGCCTGGCCCTGGCGGTGGGCGATACGCTGTACCGGGTGCCGCGTTCTGCCTGGCAGGTGGCCGAAACCGGCGCGGCGATGAATTTCCACCCGCGCCCGGTGCTGGAACTTTCGTGGGAAGCCGATGCGATCGCGCCGCTGCCGCATTGCCCGCTGGCCGAAGGGGCGACGCTGCGCGCCCACCAGATCGCCGGGGCGATCGAGGCTGCGCTGGACATGACGCTGGAACACACCGCCACCCGCATCCAGTTCGGCAAGCCGCTGCAGAAGAACCAGGTGGTCCAGCACGAGCTAGCCAAGCTGGCGGGCGAGCTGGCCTGCGCAACCGCCGCCGCCGGCCTTGCTGCCGAAGCGCTTGATCGCGGTGACCTGCTGGGCGTGGCAGCGGGATCGCTGCGCGCGCGCGAAGCCGCCGGCAATGCCGCCGCGATCGCCACCCAGATGCACGGCGCGATCGGCTTTACCCGCGAACACGCGCTACACCTGTTCACCACATCGCTGTGGAGCTGGCGCGATGAATTCGGCGGGCAGGTCTTCTGGGCAAAGCTGCTAGGCCGGGCCGCGGTCGATGCCGGAGAGAGCGGCTATTGGCCGATGGTGACGACGCTATGAGCAAGATTCCCTTCCCCGCCCCGCCGCTCGACAGCGCCGAAGTGCTGGCCCTGCGCACCGAATTCCGCGCGTTTCTGGACCAGCATCTGGGCCACCGCACCCCGCGTCAGCGCAGCGACAACTGGTACGGCTTCAGCCGTGAATTCAGCCTGGAAATGGGCAAGGCCGGATACCTCGGCATGACCTGGCCCAGCCAGTATGGCGGGCACGAGCGCAGCGCCTATGAACGCTATGTCGTGGTTGAGGAATCGCTGGCCTATGGCGCCCCGGTTGGCGCGCACTGGATCGCCGATCGCCAATCCGGCCCCTCGATCATCAAGTTCGGCACCGACGAGCAGAAAGAGCGGATCCTGCCGCGCATCGCCGCCGGGGAACTGGCCTTCGGAATCGGGATGAGCGAACCGGATTCAGGATCGGACCTCGCCGCAACCCGGACCAAGGCGGTCCGCGACGGCGATCTCTATCGCGTAACCGGGACCAAGGTCTGGACCAGCTTTGCGCATGAAGCGGACTATGTGATCCTGTTCTGCCGGACCAGCGGCACCCCCGCCGACCGGCACATGGGCACCAGCCAGCTGCTGGTCGATCTGAAGAACACGCCCGGCCTGACGATCAAGCCGATCATCGATCTGGCCGGGCAGCACCATTTCAACGAAATGCATTTCGAGGATGCCGCCGTCCCCGCCGCCAACCTGCTGGGGCAGGAAGGTGATGGCTGGAATCAGGTGATGAGCGAACTGGCCTTTGAACGCTCCGGCCCGGAACGGTTCCTGTCCTCGATCGAGCTGATGTATCAGCTGATCGCGGTTCTGCAGGGGCGCGAGGATGAGGCCGCGCTGGCCACCATCGGGCGACTGACCGCGCAGCTGGCGGTGCTACGGCGCCTGTCGCGCTCGGTCGCGGCGATGCTCCAGAACAAGCAGGACGCCGGGCTTCAGGCCGCGATCGTCAAGGATGTCGGCGCGGTGTGGGAACAGACCCTGCCCGATTTCGCCCGCCAGCTGGTCGATGCCGAACCCGATCCGCGCACCGCGGCGGCCTATGCCGGGGTGCTGGCCAACATCGTCCACAATGCGCCAAGCTGGTCCTTGCGCGGCGGCACCCGCGAGATCCTGCGCGGGATCATCGCGCGGGGGCTGGGAACGCGCTGACCTGCACCGGGTCTGGCCAAACAAAAACCCCGCCGGATCGCTCCGGCGGGGCTTTTTGTTCCGGCGATGATGCCCGGGATCAGAACTTGATCCCTACTTCCACGCCGAACAGGCGCGGTTCGTTGACCATCGCGGTCAGGTTGTTGAAGTCGATCCCCGAAACCGCCGAAACATCGTTGGTGATGTTGCGGGCGAATGCGGCAATATCGAACTTGCCGGTGCGGTAACCGATCCGCAGGCCGCCCTCGAGCATATTGTCGTCGCTGAATTCAACCGATTCATACAGGAAGAACTGGACCTTCGAGCGATAGGCCCAGTCGGTGAAGACATAAACCTCGCCGTTGCCAACCGGAGCCGAATAACCGGCCGTCCAGTTGGCAATCCAGCGCGGGCTCTGCGGCAACTGGTTGCCGTTGATCGAGTAGATCCCCGAACTGCCGGCACGGACCGGATCGAGCACGGTGCAGGCCGCAGCGCAGCCCGCAACGTAAAGGTTCGGGTCCTTGATCTCGTTGTGGTTGTACGAGACACCGGCGGTCAGGACCAGGCCCTTGACCGGACGGGCTTCCAGTTCCGCTTCGAAGCCATAACCGTCAACCTTGTCGGCGTTGATCAGCGTGGTGAAGTTGGATGCGCCGCCCACGGCGGTGAGCTGCATATTGTCAGTGCTGAAATAGAACCCGGTCAGGTTGAACCGCGCCTTGCCGCCGAGGAAGCTGGACTTGAGCCCGGCCTCATAGCTCATCGTGGTTTCGCTGTCGGCAACCGAAAGCGTGCTGCCATAGGTCAGACGGCCCTGGATCGAAGGCGCGCGATAGCCCTTGGCGACGCGGGCGAACAGGTTGACATCCTGGGTCATCGGCATGGTTGCCGAAAGGTCCCAGGTCAGCACATCATCGCCGACGCTGGCGGTTTGCGTCGCAACCGGACCACCGAAGCCGAGGAAGGCCGGGCGCACATCATAAGGACGCGAGGCGACCATGGTTCGCTTGTCATGGTTGTAACGCGCGCCAGCCTGCAGCTTCAGCCCGGATTCGAACTGATAGTTGAGCGATCCGAACACGCCCAGCGCTTCGCTGTCCTGACGCTGCACGGCGATCGCGGAAGGATCGACGTCGGTCGGGTTGCTGTAGTCATAGCTGGTGATGTCCAGCTTTTCGTTGAAGTAGAACACACCCAGCTGGTAACCCAATCCGGTCGTGTTGTTGGAGGCGATGCGCAGTTCCTGCGTGAACTGGTCAAGGCTCGGCACGTCATCGCGCGACTGGGCGGAGAAGGGGATGAAGCCCGGACCCATGGTCGGCGCATACTGGTTGCCATAGCCGCCGTCGATATCACCGCGGCTCTTGAGGTTGCCGTACCAGTAGCTGGTGACCGAAGTAATGGTGACCGGACCGGCATCATATTCGGCGGTGAAGGCGGTGTTGACGTTGGTCAGGCTCTGATAGTTGAGGCCATCGGCGCGGGTCTTTTCACGGTCAAACTCGGTGCCGGTCCCGCCCAGCCCGATCAGCTCGTTGCTGCCGGTGGCAAAGGCATTGGCGCGGAACAGCCGGGCCGAACCTTCGAACATCCGCAGCTGCACGGTTGCACGCAGGGTCAGCTGGTCGCTCGGCTTGGCCTGGATCTGCATCCGCGCGGCGAAATCGTCAAAGCCTTCAAGGTCCTTGTCAGCCGGGGTGTCGATATTATCGACCCAGTTGTCGCGGTGCTGGTAAAGCGCCGAAACGCGCGCCGAAAGGACATCGCTGGCATCGCCGCTGCCAACGCCCGCTTCGGCGTTGATGGTGTTGAAGCTGCCCCAGGACAGGCTGACGTGGTTCTTGCCCACGGCATCGGGACGGACGGTATCGAACTTGACAATCCCTGCCGGAGTATTGCGGCCGAACAGCGTGCCTTGCGGCCCGCGCAGCACTTCCACCCGGTCAAGATCGAAAACCGGGAAGCCCTTCAGCACCGGGTTTTCAAGCACCACGTCGTCATAGACCACGCTGACCGGCTGCGACGCGTTGAGATCGAAGTCGGTATTGCCAAGCCCGCGGATGTAGAAGCGCGGGAAGGTGCGGCCGAACGAGCTTTCGATGTTGAGGCTGGGAACCCGGCCCGAAAGCGCGCGGATATCGGCGCCCGAACCGCTGACCGCTGCCAGTGCATCGCCGCGCAGGGTCGCGACCGAGATCGGCACGTCCTTCTGGTTCTCCTCGCGGCGCTGGGCCGTAACGATGATATCGGTCAGGCCGTCATCATCAGCGGCTTCCTGGGCGAAGGCCGGTGCGGCGACGCCAAGGGCGGTGACGAGGGCAATCGAAGCGGAGGAATGACGGAAAATGGACGAAAGGCACATTGCGTGACGATCCTTGCAGCTGGAATTTAAGGATCGCGCGGCGCTAGCTTATTGCAATGCAGCATGGAACGGCGAAGGCCGTGTGACAGAAATATTACACGGGCAGTGTGGTCTTTCAGCCGCGCCCGCGATAGCTGGCCACGCCCTGCTCGGGCACCCATAGCCCATCCGGGGCCGATCCGCTCTGCCAGAACACGTCGATCGGGATCCCTCCGCGCGGATACCAGTAGCCCCCGATCCGCAGCCAGCGCGGCTTCATTTCGTCAAACAGGCGCTGCCCGATCCCGACGGTCACATCTTCATGAAACCCGGCATGGTTGCGGAAGGAGCCAAGGAACAGTTTGAGGCTTTTCGATTCGACGATCGTTTCACCCGGCGCATAGTCGATCACCAGATGCGCGAAATCGGGCTGGCCGGTAACCGGGCACAGCGATGTAAACTCGGGCGCGGCAAAACGGATAAGGTAAAGTGCGCCGGGCCGCGGATTGGGCACATAGTCAAGCTGCGCCGCTTCGGGAGAAGCCGGAAGAGCGCTGGTCTGGCCCAGATGCAGGGTCGAAGGTGTGTCTGCCATGCAACGCGCCATGCCCCTATCGCGCGAAATGCACAAGTCGGCGGTTGGAACGCACGAGTTCACTTCCTATTCAGTGCCGCGACCGCTAGCCGCAACCGATTGCGCAGTTATGGATAACGAGATGAACAGCAGAGGGGGCAACCAGAAAGCAGCAGCGGGTGCGATCGCACTGGCGCTGATGCTTGCCCCGGGCGCACTGCGGGCGCAGTCGGCTGGCGATTGGCGGCTCCCCGGCGCAACCGTGAAGCCCGCAACCGGCGCGCAGGGGCCGGTCGATCGGGACAATCCGGTGGTGACCACCACGGTCCGCCCCAGCGCCTCCGCCACGCCGACGCCAAGCCCAGCTCCCGCCGCTTCGCCCAGCGCCGCTGCCAGCCAGGCGGCGGCGAGCGGGACCGGCACGACAGCAGCCTCACCGCGCACCACGTCCAGCGCCGCGCGTCCGCAGCCGGTTCGTGTTCCAGCCGCAGCCGCCAGCGGCGCTGCAAGTGCTCCGGCAACCACCACCACCGCTGCCACCGCTTTGCCGCAAGCTGACGATGCTTCGGCCCTTGCCCTGCCCACCCTAACCCCGCCCGCGGCACCGGTTCCGAGCCCATCCGTTGCCGCCGAAGCGCCAGTGGCGGCAGCGCCAGGCTGGTACTGGCCATGGGTAGCCGGCGGTCTGGCGCTGCTGGCCGCACTGCTCGGCCTGTTGCTGTGGCGGCGGCGTGAACCCAAGGTGCCGCGGATCGCTTTCGAGCGTCCGCAGGTGCCGGAACCTGCCCAGACGCCCTCGGCTGAACCGGCGGTCCAGCCGCTTGCCGCAGTCGCGCCCCCGGCTCCGGCCGTGGCAGAGCCGCAGATTGCAGTCGCGCTGACGCCGGGGCTGGGCATCACGCTTGAGGCCCGGCGGATGAGCGCATCGCTGATGGCCACCACGCTGAACTATGTCCTGACCCTCAAGAACACTGGCGCGGAGCCGCTTTCGGCGCTGGCGGTTGAGGGTGACATGGTGTCCGCCCACGCCTCGCTGCCGCCCGAAGCACAGATCGCCAACGACAACCAGCGGCTGGAGCTGCGCCACGCCCTGGTTCAGCTGGCCCCGGGTGAAAGCGCCGAATTCACCGGCGATTTCCGCTTGCCGCTGGCCTCGGTCACGCCGATTCGGGCCGGAGAGGCCGCCTATTTCGTGCCGCTGGCCCGGCTGCGGGTTGAAGCGAACACTCCAGCCGGACAATCGCTGGTCCAGGTGCTGACCTATGTGGTCGGCGAACTTGCGGAGGCGCCGGGCAGCTCGCTTCGGCCTTTCCGGCTCGATCTTGGGCCGCGGGTCTATTCCCGCCTGGGACAGCGCGCGGTTAATTAGAATTTCCTGCATTCACCCCCTCGACGCGCGGCACGCGCGGGGCTAGGCTCTTCGCAATTGCAGCGGAAAAGGGCGCCGCAATGGCCGTGGAGGACGGTCTTGAGGAGGATGAATTAGTCATGGAAAGTCTGGTTTCGACCGAATGGCTCGCCAACGAAATGGGCGCGAGCGACCTGCGGATCGTTGATTGCACCAAGCATCTTGCCGGTACCGGCCGCGATGCCCTGGCGGAATACGAAGCCGGCCACATTCCCGGCGCGGTGTTCATGGATCTGACCGATCTGGTCGATTCGAACGCGGCGGTGGAAAACACCCTGCCCCCGGCCGAAAAGTTCGCCAGCCGGATGCAGTCGCTGGGCCTGGGCGATGGCAGTCGGATCGTGCTGTATGATGACAGCGCCGTGAAAACCTCGGCGCGGGCCTGGTTCATGCTCAAGATGTTCGGTGCGCACGATGTTGCAATCCTCGATGGCGGGATCGCCAAGTGGAAGGCCGAAGGCCGGGCGCTGACCCAGGGCAAGGAAAGCCTGCGCCACCGCCACTTCACCGTCTGGCAGGATGACAAGAACGTGCGGACCAAGGCCCACGTGCTGGCCAACCTGCATTCCAAGGACGAACAGGTGGTCGATGCCCGCGCGGCCAAGCGCTGGTCGGGCGAAGAGGCCGATCCGCGCCCCAACATCGCCTGCGGCCACATCCCGGGATCGTTCAACGTCCCCTTCACCGAAGTCTATAATGCCGACGGCACCTTCAAGGACGCAGCCGGCCTGAAGGCCACTTTCGAAGCTGCCGGGGTCGATATGGGCAAGCCGGTGATCACCAGCTGCGGCAGCGGGGTAACCGCCTGCGTGCTGATCTTTGCGCTGCACATGGCGGGCAAGGACGATGTCGCGCTCTATGACGGTAGCTGGACCGAATGGGGCAACGATCCGGACACCCCCAAGGCGACCAAGACGGCCTGAAGCATGGCGGGTGGTACGGACGATGAAGGACTGAGTCCCGCCACCCGGCTTGTCGGCGCCGGACGCCGCGCTGACTGGACCGGAACCCCGGCCCAGCCCGGCGCGGTGGTCAGCCCGCCGGTCTGGCGGGCCAGCACCCACCTTTATCCCGACAGCGCCGCACTCCACGCCGGTCGGCCGAACGAGGACGGACAGTTCTTCTATGGCCGTCGCGGCGCGCCGACGCAGTGGGCGCTGGCCGATGCCCTGACCGCGCTGGAGCCAGGCGCGGAAGGAACCGTGCTCTATCCCTCGGGCGTTGCGGCGCTGGCTGGCGCGCTGCTCAGCGTGCTGCGCCCCGGCGACACCCTGTTGATGACCGACAACGCCTATGAGCCGACCCGCTCGATGGGCACCGGCCTGCTCAGGGACTTCGGGGTTGAAACCCGCTGGTTCGATCCGATGGCGCCGGACAGCCTCTCTGCCGCAATCGATGAAAGCTGCAAGGCAGTCCTGCTGGAAAGCCCGGGCAGCCTGACCATGGAGGTCTGCGATCTGCCCGCTCTGTGCGCGATCGCGCGGCACAAGGGGCTGGCGGTGGTGGTGGACAACACCTGGGCCGGGCCGCTCGGCTTCCCGGCGCTGCTGCGCGGTGCGGACATCACAGTGATGAGCCTGACCAAGCACGTCGGCGGCCATTCGGACGTGATGATGGGCAGCGCAGCGGCTGGCAAGCAGCATTATGCGCGGCTGCGGCGGACCGCCCAGGCTCTGGGCCAGGTGGTCTCTCCCGACGATGCCGCACTGGCCCTGCGCGGGCTTAGGACCATGGGAATCCGCCTGAATCAGGAAAGCTCAAGCGCGCTTGAACTTGCCGAATGGCTAGCCTCGCGCAGTGAAGTGGCGCGGGTTTTGTGCCCGATGCTGCCGGGTTCGCCGGGGCATGAATTCTGGCGCCGCGATTTTACCGGCGGCTGCGGCCTGTTCTCGGTGGTGTTCAAGGGCAAGAGCGGCGCGGAGCGCGATGCCTTTATCGATGCGCTGAAACTGTTCGGGATCGGCTATTCCTGGGGCGGATTTGAAAGCCTGATCACCCCGATCGATCCCGCCAACCTGCGCAGCGCAACTGCCTGGCCATTGCCGGACATGGCGGCAGAGGACCGGTTCGGCGTACGCCTTTCGATCGGCCTCGAAGCGCCGAATGATCTGAAAACTGACCTGGAAAGGGGCCTCGCCGCCTGGAACGCCGCATGACCTATTTTGAAAGTGTGCCCGAATTCCTGGGCTGGCTCGATTCCTTCGGGTTCGATATCGGCGACCACCGGATCTCGCTCTACCGGGCGATGCTGATCGTGGTGGTGGCCGCGCTGGTGATCGCGGCCGGCTGGTTCCTCAACCTGATGGTCAAGCGGATGTTCCGGCGGATGACCCGGCTTGACCGGGCCCAGCAGCTGCTTGGCGAGAAGCTGGTCGGAATCGCCCTCTGGATCGGCCTGATCATGACCGGGATCGATTTTCTGGGCATCAGCCTTTCGGCGCTGACGGTTTTTTCAGGGGCCTTTGGCCTGGCGATCGGCTTTGGCCTGCAGAAGACCTTTGGCAACCTGATTTCGGGCATCATTCTGTTGATGGATCGCTCGATCAAGCCGGGTGATGTAATCGCCGTCGGCAACACCACCCCGCCAACCTTCGGGCAGGTCAACCGGATCGGCATCCGCGCGGTTTCGGTCGTCACGCGCGATCAGATCGAATTCATCATTCCCAACGAAATCCTGATGACCACCGCGGTTGAGAACTGGTCCTGCACCAACCGCGATGTGCGGGTGAAAGTGCCGGTCGGCGTCGCCTATGGCACCGACATTGAGCTGGCCGAAAAGCTGATGCTCAAGGCGGCGCGCGAATCGGTGCGGGTCAAGCAGGATCCATCGCCCGTGGTTTGGCTGACCGCCTTCGGCGAGAGCTCGATCGATTTCGAAGTGTTGTTGTGGATCGACGATCCCGAGGCCGGTCTGGGCAGCGTCCGATCCGAAGTGCTCAAGCGGGTCTGGCATATGTTCCGCGAGAACGGAATCGAGATTCCTTTCCCGCAGCGCGACATCCACGTCAAGGAATGGCCGCAGCCGCCTGCCAGAAGCGAGCGCGAAAGCTGACCTAATCCCCTGCAAAGCCATTCTGGTTGGCGTCAATCGATCGAGGCGCGCAATGCGGCGCCATGATCGAAGTGCAATCCCATTCCGCAAACCGACCGGGCAAGGTCTGGCTGGTCGGGGCCGGCCCCGGCGATCCCGACCTGCTGACGCTGCGCGCCGCCCGGCTTATCCGGCAGGCCGAACTGATCGTCCACGATGGTCTGGTCGATCCGGCAATCCTGGCCCTGGCAGGGCATAAGGCGCGGCTTGTCTCGGTCGCCAAGAGCCGTTCGCGCCACACCATGTCGCAGGATGCGATCAACGCGCTGCTGGTGCGCGAGGCGCTGGCGGGCCGCGATGTCGTGCGACTCAAGGGCGGCGATCCGTTCGTCTTCGGGCGCGGCGGAGAAGAGGCTGAGGCCGCGCGCGCCGCGGGAATCGCGGTGGAAGTGGTCCCCGGGATCAGCGCCGCAAACGGCGCCGCCGCCGCCGCGCAGATTCCGCTGACCCACCGCGCCAGCGCCTCGATCGTCAGTTTCGTGGCGGGGCAATGCAAGGGGCTGAGCGATCAGGACTGGAGCGGACTGGCCGGTAAAGGCCGCACGCTGGTGATCTACATGGGCCTCGCCACGGCCGATGCGATCGCCGAGAAGCTGATCGCCGACGGCCTTTCCCCCGATACTCCCGCCGCAGTGATCGAAAACGCCAGCCGCCCAGCTATGCGCGTGCTGCGATCACCACTCGCCGGGCTGGGTGATCTGGTTTCCCGCCACAAGGTTCGCAGCCCGGCGCTGATCGTGATCGGCGAAGTCGCCGCCGAGCCGCATGACGAACCCCTTGCATCCCTGGTGCTGGAGGCACTGCAATGAAGATATTGACCGGCAACGATCTGAAAACCGGCGCCGTCACCTGGTGGGACGGCGTGCAATGGTCGCTCCATGTCGAGGATGCAGTCGATGTCGGCGAACACGCCGATACGATCCTGGCCCGCGAACAGGCGACGCGCCGGGTCAATGCCGCCTATGCGATCGAGGCGGTAAAGGACGAAGACGGGGTTCGCCCGGCCCATATCAAGGACCGCATCCGCGCCCTCGGCCCGACCGTCCGCCCCGACCTGACACTGAAACCGGCCGATCCAGCCGCTGGAAACTGGGTGATCTGATGTACAAGTACGACACATATGACCAGCAGCAGGTCAATGCCCGGGTCGAGGAATTCCGCGATCAGGTCCGCCGACGGCTTGAAGGCCACATTACCGAGGACCAGTTCAAGCCGCTGCGGCTGATGAACGGGCTCTACCTCCAGCTGCACGCCTATATGCTGCGGGTCGCTGTGCCCTATGGCACTCTGAGCGGCGCGCAGATGCGGATGCTGGGGCATATCGCCGACAAGTATGATCGCGGCTATGGCCATTTCACCACTCGCCAGAACATCCAGTACAACTGGATCAAACTGGAAGACGCGCCCGACATTCTGGCCGACCTTGCCAGCGTGGAAATGCACGCGATCCAGACCAGCGGCAACTGCATCCGCAACACCACTTCGGATCAGTACGCAGGCGCCGTCGCCGACGAGGTGGTGGACCCCCGCCCCTATGCCGAGCTGATCCGCCAGTGGTCAACCTTCCACCCCGAATTTTCGTTCCTGCCACGCAAGTTCAAGATGGCAGTGATTGCCAGCGACACCGACCGCGCGGCGATGCGGCTGCACGATATCGGCATCCGCATCGTGCGGAACGAAGCCGGGGAACTTGGTGCGGCATTTTATGTCGGCGGGGGCATGGGGCGTACCCCGATGATCGCACCGTGCATCCGCGAATGGGTGCCGATCGACCAGATGATAACCTATTCGGAAGCTTGTTTGCGTGTTTATAACCGATATGGACGGCGCGATAACAAATACAAGGCGCGGATCAAGATCCTGGTGCACGAGCTGGGCAAGGACGAATATGCTCGCCAGGTCGAGGAGGAGTTCGCCCACCTGCTGACCCTGAGCATCGAGCCGCCACTGGCCGAGCTGGAGCGGATCAAGGCACAGTTCGCCGATCCACCGTTCGAGAGCGGGCTGTCCGACGATCTGGATCGCAGCGACCCGGATTTCGCGCTGTGGATCGATGCCAACTGCCTGCCCCACAAGCGGCCCGGCTATATCGCCGCGACGATCAGCCTCAAGCCGGTCGGCGGGATTCCGGGCGATGCCAGCGCCGATCAGATCCGCCTGATGGGCGATCTGGCGGAACGCTATTCGTTTGACGAATGCCGCGTGACCCATGCCCAGAACGTGGTTCTGCCCCACGTCCGCAAGGCCGATCTTTTCGCGCTGTGGCAACAGCTTGACGCGGCTGGTCTGGCCACCGCCAACCTCGATCAGATCGGCGATATTATCGCCTGCCCTGGGCTGGACTATTGCAGCCTGGCCAATGCCCGCTCGATCCCTGTGGCGCAGAAGATCAGTCAGCGGCTTGCCGGCAAGGCGCGCGACATCGGTGAGTTGAAGCTCAAGATCTCGGGCTGCATCAATGCCTGCGGGCACCATCACGCCGGCCACATCGGGATCCTTGGCGTCGACAAGAAGGGGGTGGAAAATTACCAGCTCCTGCTTGGCGGGTGCGAGGGCGCGGATACTTCGCTTGGCCAGATCACCGGCCCCGGATTTGACGAGGACGGGATCGTCGATGCGGTCGAAACCGCCACCGGGGTCTATCTGTCCAACCGGCAGGGCACCGAACGCTTCATCGACACCTACCGCCGGATCGGCATGGCCCCGTTCAAGGAGGCGATCTATGGCTGAAGTCCAGTTCCGTTTTCGCGCCGACGAACCGGTCGCCGATCCCGCCGTGACGGTCGATGCCTTCGGCGATCAGACCAATGCCGCCGCGGTCCGGCTTGAACCCGGCGACGATGCCCGCGATCTTCTGCCGCACCTCGAACGGCTGCAACTGGTTGAGGTCAACTTTCCGGTGTTCGGAGATGGGCGCGGCTATTCGTCCGCGCGGATCCTGCGCGAGGCTGGTTACTCCGGAGAACTGCGCGCGGTGGGAGAGGTTCTGGTCGATCAGATCGCCGCGATGCGACGCTGCGGCTTCGATGCCTTTGCGCCCGACCTGCCGCTCGATCCGGGCGATGCAGAAGCCGCCTTTTCCCGCTTCACTCAGGTCTATCAGCCGGCCGCCGATGGACACGCGCCGATCTGGCAGCTGCGCCATGGCTGAGGCGGCGCGCAGCATCGACCTGATCGATACCGCTCCGCGCTTTACCGGGGATCAGGTTGCGGCGCTCAACGCGCGCTTTGCCGACAGCCCGACGCAGGAGATGCTTGGGGCTGTGCTGGGCCAACGGCTGGCCGGGCGCGTCGCCGCCGTTTCCAGCTTCGGCGCGGAAAGCGCCGTGCTGCTGCACCTGATCGCGACGATCGACCCCGATGTGCCGGTGCTGTTCCTCGACACGGGCAAGCATTTTCCCGAGACGCTGGCTTACCGCGACGAGATTGTCGGCAGGCTTGGGCTGACCAACCTGATCAATCTTTCACCCGATCCCGCTGTGCTGGACAAACGCGATGGGAATGGCCTGCGCTGGTCCTATGATCCGGATGGGTGCTGCGAGATTCGCAAGGTTCTGCCGCTGGCCGGTGCCCTGGCCGATTTCGACGCCAGCTTTACCGGGCGCAAAGGCTTTCAGAGCGCCACCCGCATCAATCTGCCCCGCTTCGAACTGGATCGCAGTGATGCTGCCGGACGGATCAAGATCAACCCGCTGATCGATTGGTCCAGCGATCAGATCCAGAGCTATTTCGCAGCCACCGGTCTGCCCGCCCACCCACTGGTCGCGCGCGGCTACCCCTCGATCGGCTGCTCGCCCTGCACCAGCAAGGTCGCCCCGGGTGAAGACCCGCGTTCGGGCCGCTGGAAAGGCTGGGACAAGACCGAATGCGGCATCCACACCGATGGCACGGCCGAAGACCTGCCGCCGGGTTACGATCCGGCGTTCTAGTGCGGCCTGGCTAAAGCAGGTCCTCGAAAAACAGACTGACCAGACCGGCCTGGCTCGATACCCCGGCCTTGGCATAGATCTGGCTCAGCTGGGCACGGACCGTCCCCTGCGCGGCCCCGCGCAGGGTCGCGATTTCACCGGCATCGCAACCCTTAAGCGCGAACAGCGCAACGTCCGCCTCCGCCGCGGTCAGCCCCCAATCGCGGAACCGCGCAGCGATGTGCCCGGCCAGTGCGCCCTTGGCCACGGCCAATGCCTGTTCACGGCGGCGTGCCTCGATCAACAGGGTGCGCATATGCCAAGCCCCAAGGAACACGCCGGCCAGCAGCGCGAAAGCGATCAGCGCCTCGATCACGATATGGCCCGTCACCCCGTCTTCCGCGACATCGCCGAGCGCGTCGGCGACGAAAAAGATCGCGGCCACGGCCTGCACCACTACCACCACCGCGACCAGCAGGGTCTGCCGGTCGCGGTTGCGGCTCAGATCATGAAGGGGTGCATTCATCGCTGATCCTGTCAGTCCCCCCGGCGGTTGCCTCCGGGAATCATCGCCCCGACGATTTGATGGCCGGAACGCCGGGTTTCGAAAACCACTCCTGCCAGATGCAGTGCGATCAGAACATAGAGCAAATTGACCGCTACTTCGTGGACTTCCTCAAGCAGTTCCTCACCTTCACCGCCCTCGCCCTCTTCCTCGCCGTCATCGGCGTGGGCCGGCGCGATTAACAGACTGCCGATCGCGGCAGGGATGCGGGCCGCAGCCTCTTCGTGCTCTTCGGTGTCGCCTTCACCGCCGCCCGCTTCACCGCGTTCGCCGCGCACGGCAGAGGGATCGACCGGTGGCGGGCCGGACATGGCGATCCCGCTGGCCGAAATCACAAGCAGCGTGCCCCAGATTGCATATGCCATCAGTGCCCCTAGCGGATTGTGCGAACGGTGGCGCGTTACCTCGCCTCGACTAATCTCTCCCAGGTGCGCGATCGCCCGACCGGGGCCCGGCGGAAATGCTGAAAAGCGCGCCTCCGCCGGACCGATAAAGCCCCATAGCAACCGCAAGGCCAGCAGGGCGGCAAGCCCATAGCCAACCCAGATGTGCCAGCCCGATCCTTCCTCGGTAACGATTGCGTTGCCGATCACGGCCGAAACGACCCCCCAATGGGTCAGCTTGACGATCGGATCCCAACGCCGCGGCGCAGCGAATTGTTCATCCATAACGATTGCTCCTGTGCGATTACGGCACTTGCCGTGACCGCCCCGTGAGCGGCACACCAGACACAGGCGTTTACGTCTGCAAAGATAAGCAGCTGCTTAGAGCCAGCGGTTCTCGCGGTACCAGGCTGCGGTTGCCTTCAGCCCCTCACGGGTCGGCACTTGCGGCTGCCACAGATCGTGCGGCGGACGCGCGGCTTCGCTCACCACCCAGTCGGGATGGCTCATATAGCCGACCCGGTCGGCGGTCAGCCGGGCCTTCTTGCCGCGCAGCTTGCGATCGACCCGCGCGGCCCGTTCCAGCGAAGCGCGGGAAAGGTGCACCACCCAGGGCCGCCGCCCCATTGCCCAGCCGACCGCACGGGCAAATTCATAATGTCCCCAGCCGTGCTTGCGGCCATCGTCCGGCTCGAACGTTTCGAACGAAACACCCTCTCCACCCGGCACAAGCGCCAGCAGCAGCCGGGCCAGATCATCGACATGGATGATCGAGGCGCGGCCCTCCTTTGGCGGCACCGGCATCACTCCCCAGCGCGCCAGCCGGAACATTTCGAAATAATCGACATCGCGCGGGCCATATATCCCCGGCGGGCGCACGATCGTCCAGTCCAGCCCGCTGGCCATGACCAGCTTTTCGGCGCGCGCCTTGCTTTCGCCATAGGCAGAAAGCTCAGGTTCGCGCGCGGAGAGCGAGGAAACATGGATGAACCGCTTCACGCCTTCGGCCTTGGCAGCTTCGATCACGTTCAAGGTGCCGCGCACGTTTCCGGCCTCGAACTGCTCGGCATCGTTGACCACGCCGGCAACGTGGATCACCGCCTCACTGCCGTGCAGCAGCGCGCGCAGGGCGGGTTGACTATCAAGATCGCCGCGAATCCATTCGATACCACCGCGCGGTGCCTGTTCCCGTCGGGCCAGGGCGCGCACTGTAATTCCAGCATCTCCGGCCCGGTCCAGCAGCGCCTGCCCGACAAAGCCGGTGGCGCCGGTGACGGCAACGGTCACAGCACCACCATCTGATCGCGGTGAACCACGGCAGAGCGCGGGGCATAGCCCAGGATAGCGGCGTGATCGGCCGATTGCCGACCCATCAGCCGGGCGCATTCCAGCGCATCGTACTCGGCCAGCCCATGCGCCAGAACGGTGCCGTCCTCTGCCCGGACCGCTACGGCATCGCCGCGCGCGAACTCCCCCTCAACCGCGGTGACCCCGGCGGCCAGCAGACTTGATCCCTTGCCCAGCGCCCGTGCCGCCCCGGCATCGATCACCAGCGCGCCCTTCAGCCGCAGCCGTCCGCCCAGCCAAGACTTGCGCCCGGCATCCTTGCGGCGCGGCAGGAACAGCGTACCGACGCCCTGCTCTGTCGCGCGCGCGATCGGGGCGTCATGCAGGCCAGAGGCGATTGCCAGCGCAATCCCCGCCCGCTCGGCGATTTCCGCCGCCTGAAGTTTGCTGGTCATGCCCCCGGAACCCATGCCGGAAGAGCTGCCCCCGGTCGCCATGGCGTGAATTTCGGGCGTTACCCCGCGCACCTGCTCCAGCCGGATGGCGCCGGGATCGGCGGGGTTGCGATCGAACAGCCCGTCAACGTCGGACAGCAGCAACACTGCCCCGGCCTGCGCCGCCTGAGCGACCCGCGCCGCCAGCCGGTCATTGTCGCCAAAGCGGATCTCCTGGGTGGCAACACTGTCATTCTCATTGATCACCGGTACCGCGCCAGCATCGAGCAGCCGGGTCAGCGTAGCCGTGGCGTTGAGGTAGCGGCGGCGATCCTCCAGATCCTCAAGCGTCAGCAACAGTTGCGCCGCAGTGATCCCATGTGCGCCCAGCAAATCAGCCCACAGCCCGGACAGCGCGATCTGCCCCACGGCGGCAGCGGCCTGCGCATCGGCCAGTGATCCGCGCCCCCCCTTCTCCAGACCCAGCTTTGCCGCGCCCAGCGCAATTGCACCGGAAGACACCACGATCACTTCCTGCCCGCGCGCTTTCGCCGCGGCAATTTCCGCCACCAGCCCTTCCAGCCATGCCCGCCGCACCCCGTCCTTGCCGACCAGCAAAGACGAGCCAACCTTGACCACCAGGCGGCGGCAGGCGGACTTGTTAGCCAGATCGGAGAGGTGGGCGATCTTCATGGCCGGGGAATTAGGGAAAACGGCGCGCGATGCAACCTTTGCCGATCAAACCGGTGACCAGGGCTTTTCCTCGCCCTCTTCGATTTCTCCGGCCGGGCGCTCGGTGCCGGTCGCCGCGGGGAGGTATTCGATCACCGCATCGAGCAGGGCGTCCATGCCCTTTCCGGTCGCGCCGGAAATCGGGTAGATCTTCTTGGCGCCGGCTGCCTTCAGTTCCTTGATGAACATCCTGACCAGTTCGGCATCGACCGTGTCGATCTTGTTGAGCGCGATCAACCGGGGTTTTTCGTCAAGCCCGCCGCCATAGGCTTCCAGCTCGTCCTCGATGATTTCCAGCGCTTCGGCCGGATCGGTGCCGTTGATGTCGATCAGGTGGATCAGCACCCGGCAACGTTCGATATGGCCCAGGAACCGGTCGCCGATCCCGGCACCGTCCGCAGCCCCTTCGATCAGACCGGGAATATCGGCCAGCACGAATTCGCGGTTCTTGTGGCGAACCACGCCAAGCTGCGGAACCAGCGTGGTGAAGGCATAGTCGCCAACCTTGGCCTTTGTGTTGGTGATCTGGTTGATGAAGGTGCTCTTGCCGGCATTGGGCAGGCCGACCAGCCCGGCATCGGCCAGCAGCTTCAGCCGCAGCCAGACGTACATTTCCTCACCCATCTCGCCCGGCTGATGCTGGCGCGGGGCGCGGTTGGTGCTGGTCTTGTAACTGGCGTTGCCGCGCCCACCGAGCCCGCCCCTGAGGAACGTGACGCGCTGCCCGGCCTCGGTCAGATCGAGCAGTACCGTCTCACGATCTTCATCCGAGATGAGCTGGGTGCCGATCGGAACCTTGATCACCAGGTCCTTGCCCGCCGCGCCGTGGCGATCACGCCCGGAGCCGTGGACACCGCGCGGGGCCTTGAAGTGCTGCGCATAGCGGAAATCGATCAGCGTATTGAGCCCGGCCACGGCTTCGAAAATGATGTCCCCGCCTTTGCCGCCGTTGCCGCCATCCGGCCCGCCGTATTCGACGTACTTTTCCCGCCGGAAGCTCACCGCACCCGGGCCGCCCTGGCCCGAGCGGATATAGATTTTGGCCTGATCGAGAAAATGCATCGGTGGGTTCTAACGGATTGGAGGAGTAATGTCGCGCAAATGGCAAACTGCGCGCGCTCCCGGGCTGTGATTTGCCTCAGGCCGGAGCGAGAATGGCGGGGTTCGAGAACCGGAGCGGAGCGACCTGCTGGTCGTGAGCACCGGAAGCGCAAAACACTGCCGTTCGCAGCCCGGCATGGGGCAAATCACAGCCCGGGAACACTGGTGGAGCCGAGGGGGATCGAACCCCTGACCTCGTCATTGCGAACGACGCGCTCTCCCATCTGAGCTACGGCCCCGTTCCAGTGCGATCAGCGAACGCTTTCAGCCCGCCAAGACGCGCCCCTTAGCGAATGGCCTCGCCGCTTGGAAGCGCAAAATTCCCCGGTCAGGTCGATGGACCGGCCGCCGTGCCCGCAGCCGGGCTGCTGGCCGGGCTCGGTGCATAACGGGCATCCCAGGCTGCGGCATCGGCCTGATATTGCTCATAGGCGCGGTAAAAGCCATCGAACACCAGATCGAGCTTGGGCAGGCTGCGCGCCGAGAAGGCCGAAAGCTCGGTCGGTTTCACGCTCAGCGATTCGCGGGCCATGGCCAGCGCTGCGTCGCAGAAGTTGGTCAGAGTCGGCGGGAAGGCGTAGAAGTTATAGACCTGCGTCATATAGGCTTCGCGCGGACGGATATAGGCCGTGCCATAACGGGCCTTGTATTCCTTATCGACCGTGGTGTTGGCGCTGGCCAGGCCCTTCTTGTGGGTCACCAGGAACTTCTTGTAGCCGGTCAGGATCTCGGCGTGTTCCGCCTTCTGGCAGTTGAGCGCGGCAACATTGTAGGCTGACCGCAGGTTCCAGATCGTCTGGGCCGAGCTGATCCCGGTGTTGATCGTTTTGCGGGTACCGTCAGGTGCCTGCACCGGCACGATCAGTCCGGCGGCGGCGCCCAGCGGCGGCAGCGGACGCGGCGGGATATAGACCACCGGCGGCGGAGCAGGCGGCGTCGGTGGCGGGGGCGGCGTGGACTTTGGCCCGCACGAGGCAACGGCGGCTGCCCCTGCAACAACAAGCGAAACAACGATAACCCGGCGAAGCTGCGAACCCATAATCGTGTCTTTCCCAAACGCTCCGCCTTATGTGCGGATGCGCGAACCATCCTTGCGCAGTGTCCTAACCGCTTCGGCCCATAAAGCAAATGCCCGGAGCGCTGCGGGCGCCCCGGGCAAGTCTTTCCGTTTCCGGTTTGCGGCTAGTCGCGGTTGCCCAGGAAGCTGAGCAGGAACTGGAACATATTGATGAAGTCCAGATAGAGCGAAAGCGCACCCATGATCACCACCTTGCCGACCATATCGGTTCCGGCGACGTGATAGTAGGTTTCACGCAGGCGCTGCGTATCCCAGGCGGTCAGACCGGCAAAGATCACCACGCCGATTGCCGAGATCGCCAGCGAAAGCGGGCCCGACTGCAGCCACAGATTGAGCAGCATGGCAATGATCAGGCCGATCAGGCCCATCGCCATGAAGCTGCCCATGCCCGAAAGGTTACGCTTGGTGGTGTAGCCATAAAGGCTCAGCCCTGCGAAAGCACCTGCCGTGCTGAAAAAGGTCAGCGCGATCGAGGGGCCGGTATAGACGAAGAAGATCGCCGAGAGCGACAGCCCCATGACCACACTGAATGCCCAGAACAGCAGCTTGAGAGTGCCTTCCTGCATCCGATTGACGCCAAAGCTCATCGCCATGACGAAGCCCAGCGGGGCCAGCGCAATCACCCAGCGCAGCGGGGTGGCGAAGATCGCTTCGGCAAAGCCCGAGGTGGCCGCCAGCAGCGCGACGATGCCCGAAAGCAACACGCCCGAGGCCATATAGTTGTAGATCGACAGCATATAGCTGCGCAGACCCGCATCCTTGGCCACCGCTTCAATCGGCATTCCATTGATGGCCGGGCCGCTTCCGAACGGCGACCTCGTGTTCCGAGGATCGTTCCAATCAGACATGACAAACTCCTTTGCCGCTTCACAATAGAAGCGATGCAATGAATATCGGGGCAATGGGTTAAGGATTCAAGCAAAACCGGAGCGGTTTGGTCGCAATTTGTCGCTACGGTATCAGCCCTCGCCGCGGGCCGCGCGGGCCAATTCGCCCCCGCGGTCCCGCGCCGCGCGCAGGGTGGCGGCAAGAATCCGCGTGAAATCGCCACCGTCGTCCAGCACGGAAAGGCCCGCAGCGGTGGTCCCGCCCGGGCTGGTAACGCGCCGGGCCAGTTCGGCCGGACTCTCAGGCGACGCTGCCGCCAGAGCCGCCGCGCCTTCAACCATCGCCCGCGCCAACCGGTCCGCCTGGGCCGGATCCAGGCCGAGCGCCGCTCCGCCCTCGGCGAGTGCATCGATAAACCGATAGACGAAGGCCGGGCCGGAGCCCGCAAGCGCGGTTACCGCATCGAGCAGGCCCTCGCCGGCCAGCCATTCAGCCGTGCCAAGCGGCGCCAGCAGCGCTGAAACTGCCACCCTGCCGCCATCGTCCAGCCCCTGAGCGAACAGGCCCATCGGCGATTTGCCCAGCGCCGCCGCGAGATTGGGCATGACCCGGACCAGCCCAGCCGCGTCGGGGAACGCCGCAGCGAGGGTCGCCAATTCCGCACCGGCCAGAATTGAGAGCACAATCGCGCCGCGCGTGGCCGGAGTCAGTGCGGGAGCCACCTGACCCAACATCTGCGGCTTGATCCCAAGCAGCACGAAGTCGAATTGTTCCTGCGGCACCTCGCGCAGCAGCCGGACCCCGGCTGGAGCCTCGGCCAGAACCGGATCTACCACGGTGAGGCGCGCCGGATTGAAGCCCGCCGCCAGCCACCCGGCCAGCATCGCGCCGCCCATATTGCCGCATCCGCAGATCAGGATCGATGGGGTGTCTGGCACGGCAAGGCTCCTTCTCGCGCCGTCCTAGGGACGCAGGCGTTGCCTGTCACGCCTCTCCTGCGGCATCGACCAGCGCGCTGGACAAGGCTTCGGACGGGCTCTTGTCACCCCACAGGACGAACTGGAATGCCGGATAGAACCGGTCGCACTCTTCAACCGCGGCTTCGACCGCAACCTGGGCCTGGGCCAGGCTGAGCAGGCCTTCATCACCCAGCAGCAAGCCATGCCGGTAGAGCAGGACGCTGCCGTTCGACCACAGATCGAAATGCCCTACCCACAGCTGCTCGTTGACCAGCGCCAGAAGTTCGAACACCGCCGCGCGCTTGTCGTCAGCAACGCGAATATCGGGCAGGCACAGCAGTTGCAGCACGTGATCCTCGCGCCGCCAGACCCCGCGCAGGGTATAGCTGGCCCAGGAACCCTTGATCTCGCCCGAAATTTCATCCTCGGACACGAATTCGCACGGCCAGCCGCGCGCCTCGAACAAAGAGGCAAGCATATCGACGGGGGCGGCGTCCTCGTCACGCTCGAAATGGCTGTCGGCGGGTATCATCGGGGGCTGGATGCCGCGTGAGGGGGGCAAATCACAATCCGCCAGCCGCGCTCCCCTGCGCATAACCTTACTAGTCTGTTTACAATGTGTGGAAAAGGCGTGGACAGCGCCTACTTTCCGCCGAGCGGCGTGACCACCTGCCCGGCAGGACTGGTCCAGACGAAAGCACCACTCGTTCCAGCCTTTTTGAGCTGGGCCAAGAAGGCATTGGCCTCTTTCGCGGTATCGAATGGCCCGGCCAGCAGGCGGTTGGCCTGGCCCCACGGCGTAACATAGGGGCTAAGCCCCTTGAACAGCGCGGGACTGTCCTTGGCCAGCTTGCGCCAGTCGAAGCCCAGCGCGGATTTGTCACGCCCGGTCGCCAGCTGGACCCAGATCCGGCTGGGATGGCTGGGCGCGGCGGGCTTGCTGTCCTTGGCCGGAGGTTTGCCCTTCCCGGCCTTGTCGGCAGCGGCCTTGTCGGCTGCGGTCTTGTCAGGCGCTGGCTTTTCCGGAGCCACAGGTGTGGCCGGCTTGATCTTGCGGACATCGACCGCTCCGGACTGCACCTCAGCCTTGGCACTGGGCGCATCGAATCCGGCAAAAGCCTCGTCGATACTGGTCGGCCCGGAGGGCGCTGGAGGAGGAGGCGTCGGCGTTGCCGACGGCGGGGTCGGCTGGATTGATGTGGCCGGCTGGCTCTTGCCCAGATCGAAACCAGCCGCCGCCGTGGTCGCTGGCGGATTGATGGTGGCGAAACCGGAGCTGGCCGCAGTCGGGGCCGAATCAGGCGCCGGGGTCGGGGTGGGCGCTGGGGCGGAAGGCGGTGCTGACGGCACCGGCTTGGGCGGGG
>Ga0116180_1000780_pt1 | contig 28323 bp, 18 predicted proteins | sample AD_UKC073_MetaG_FD_89804 | JGI IMG/M metagenome (GOLD analysis project Ga0116180, IMG submission 89804) | Active sludge microbial communities of municipal wastewater-treating anaerobic digesters from USA - AD_UKC073_MetaG | ecosystem: Engineered > Bioreactor > Anaerobic > Digestate | place: USA... | reverse complement strand
CAGACACTGATTCTGTAATAGGTTTAAACCCGCAGTGCGGACAAGTAGCAGATTTCTCCAGATCATATTCTGTGAGCTCGAAACAGGTTCTCAGTTCCCCCAGCCGGTTTTGGAAGTCCACCAGATGTTGTCGGGGCATTATATCGATAGTCGCAAGCTTCTGAAGATTCCTGAGACGTTCGTCACGAACCAGCCTTGCTTTTCGGTCGTCATCATTCTTGCCCAAGCGCGCTTTAGAGTGCATAGAGATATAGGTTTGTATGTAGTCACTCTTCAAATCAGTCAACCTGCGCCTGGCCTGTTGTGCAAACGCGACGCTGTTCCGGCTAGAAGGATTGCTGATCTCCGCAAGCATCTGATCTCGAACCGATTCCATCTGACTGATCAAAGCGTGATTGGCCGGCAGAACTGCTTCAGCGGTAGAAAGATATGAAGCTACTGGCTCGAGCTCGGCCATAAGCTTCTGAAGGCTTTCAACCTCTTCCAGCGCCCTAATCCAGCTCTGATGAGCAACAATATCGCTGACACCATAGCCAAGGTTCTTAAGCCTGCCTGGAGTTGTGTAAACCTGCAGGGATTCAAGAAAGGCCTTGGTGTCATCCAATCTTGCGCGTAACTGTTGAATCTCGTTATCGGTTAGCACACTGCCGCCCCAAAAAGTCAAACCCGCCTGTATGCTCTGCTGAGCCATAACCACGCGGTTCAAGACTGCACCAATTGCCTTTTGCAGCTCCTGCACCGGTTCTTCGTTGCCCATAGTAACTAACTGAGCCATGCCGGGTGCCAGTCCAAACAGCTCAAAAAGCGCCTTTAGTGCCGGGACATTCCACTCCTTTGGCCGCTCTATGTGCTTAAACTGTACCAGCTCGTTAATGCCTGTGCCTGCTAGCTGTGCAAGTCCAGTGGCATCGAACTTCCTACCGGGGATAGAAAGAACTATCTCACCGGCATATACTAGCGACGCCAAAACCACGACTACCCATTCAGGTTCGAGACGGTACGTTTGCGGTTCAAAATACTCCACGCTACAGACATCCTGAATCAGTTCTGAACGATTAACCACTTGTCCATGCCCTTTTTGCTTGACTACCTCAAGAATACGCTTTGCATAGCGTGAGTCATATGGCTGAATACGGTCGCCATCAAGAAGCTCAAGAGCGTCGAGCACTGCTGTCGCCTGTCTGGTTCGGGCTTGTCCAGCTATAGCTCGCAACGCGTCCTGCGCAGCCTGAGCTCGGTTAACACTAGTGATCAGAATAGAGAAAACGGGATACTCAGGAGCCTGGTTCTCAAAATGAGGGCCAAGACACACACTTGCAACCGCATTCACCAGATCGCGGAAGTTGATACGCTCTGGGGACATGCCTCCTGAGAACCCTAGCGCCGATTTGCCTTTAACCCATTCAATGAGCTTCTTTGAGCGCCCTTGATAGATGACCTCAAACGCTGTTGTCATGTTCTTTCTGAGCCATTGAACGAGGTCACGCAGGAACCCGTCGGCTTTAGATTGATACGTTGACTTGGCATGACCTGCAGAAGTGGAGGCAAGGTCAAGCGCCGCAGCGTAATTGCGAAGTGCGCTACGGAACTCTTCGTCAATACCTGTCAGTCGAAGGAAAAGCTCATCTGGCTTTCTCTCGTCCTTAAAGTACGGTGGGTCAAAAGGTTGGATAAAGTACAGATAGAAATCCCGTGGTGGCACGGCTGTCGACCGCTCATTAGGAGCTCCAAAGAAAAGATACCCCAGCCGAGCTGCCCTGTGATCCAGCCATTCAAGTTCATGTTGCCAGATTTTGTACCCATTCGCGTACGTTTGGTCACTGCACTCCATAACACGATGAAGGGCGTCGTAATAATAACGATCTAGTTGGGACAAATCGAGACTCTCGGCCCGCTTCTCAATCAAGGCATCATAGTCGTCCGTCTTCTTGAGATCCAGGTAATACTGACCATTATCTCGGTTCGATGAAATAAACTGCCCGTTGACCGTCCTGATGATCTCTCGCAAGACAGTCTGAACCTGAGAGAGCAGGTCGTCGGCAGGATCGCCTCCTAGTTCTTCGACTCCGGTCTGATAGAGGCACAGACTGTCACGGAGTTCCTCTGCCGTTGCTCCGAGTGTAGAATAGATGTCGCCTGTTGTGAGGCGGTGCACCGACAACGCATGGATGATTCGCAAAGCCATAGGTTTGTAGTTGGGACGAGTAAAAGCCTGCTGGATACGGGACTCCAACACTTGACTGCAGTCGATGACTGCCTTAATGTCAGGATCTGCCCTAAAAGACGGGTTCTCTCGCAACGTATCCCAATAGCTGTCGTACGCGATGATACCAGGCCGATCCGTCGGCACCTCCTGGTCCAGCAGCTTCCTCATGGCCATTGATAAGGTCTTTAGGACCTCTCGTTTCTCGGCCGTGACTACGCGTTCAAACGTGTCGATGTAATCAGGATGCACTGGGAATAAACGCACGAACTCGTCTATACGCTCATTCATGCGTCCGTAGAACTTAGCAAATGGAGTCAAGTACTCCCGGATTTTCTCCTTCTGATCTGGGGTCTTCTTAAGCAAGCGTTCCGCTACAACGAACTTGATGTCTCTGCGAGCAATGAGAACTTGCTCGAAACGGTCCTTGACTCGTCGAACAGTGTCTGCGACAAACGAAAAACGAGGGTTGTCGAACAAGGCTTCCTGAACTCCGGCGATGAAACGGAAGCGCAGATCTCTGCAGACTTCCCCTATCTCACGCAAGAAGTTGAGGTCGAGAATAAGCTCCTGATCTTTCCGGGTACGCAGATAGTCTAGCAGCTCATCAACGACGAGAAGCAATCCATAGTCTGGATAGACCCGATGGAAAGCTTCCATCAGGTCCTCAAAAGCGCGCTTATTGCTGAAAGTCCTGTCCGCAGGCGGAAATGAGTATGACACCCCTATTCTGGCCAGGCTCTCCTCGAGCACGCTCGCTACAATGTCGCGCAAACGCATAGTTGTGGAACCAATCTCAGTCCGAATGACTTTGAACCGTCCGCCTATCCTACGTGCAGCTTCTGCCACACTCTTGTCACTCAGGTAGTCGACCATGTCTGCGTTTTCCGCTACAGCGGAGATCACGGACATAAGGTGAGACTTACCTGTACCATAGTTACCGACAACTAACAGGCCCTTGTTGTCCATCGGTTTATCAAACTGAAGTTGGGGAATAACTAGGTTGACCAGCCTTTCCCCCATTTCTTCAGAGATGACATAGGACTGAACGAGTTGGCGAGCTCTATCAACCTCATCTGCATGTCTCAGCTGAACAACGGTCTCAATCGGGTCAAACTGAACTAGATCCTTGTACTTCACTATGCACCGCCCCCTGCGTTTCTTGCCTACAGACACCTTCACATGTCAGAGCCAAGGTCAACAAAAAGGAAATCACTTACAGGGTATCTCCTGTATTCAGGGTGGTTCGGCACCGCATATACCAGGTACCCATCGTCAATTCGGCCATTCCAAGCCGCAACAACTGTTCTATAACGCGAAAGCTGTTGCAACAATCTCAGTGAGTCTTGCTTGAGAGAGACATCGAAGAGAATCTCGATGTTATCTAGCAAGACGGTATCACTGTCACTTGCAACTGCGTCGACAATCTCTGAGAGAAGACGCAGCACCTCCAGCAACCGCTGACGCTCGGTAAGGTCCAGCATTCGCCGAGATAGCTCCAAATTGATGTTCACCAACGGTGCCTCTATACGTGAGCTGACCTCGTGCAACACCTTCGTCTTGCCAGCACCAGACGGACCCACCGTCAAAACGAGACGATAGTACATCGTGAGAGCCTGTTTAGCTCTCTCTATGATCTTGTCAACGACTGCTGGTACCATTGGCAACACATCTTTCCTAAGAAGCTTCATTCGGATCTGCACTTCTCCAAAATTGGATCTGTTCATACATCTGATCGTATGCTTCTTCTTTTAAATAGGGTTTATTCAACGAAGACCACCTGGAACCCTTCGCCAAGTTAGGTGCTCTGATCCTGTCCTAGTACTAGAGCACGCAGACATGCGAGAGTGTGCATACACATAATCGTAACCAGCTGTAGATGGCGGATGCCGGCTGAGCTTCCCATGGCTGTAGGCATAGAGTGGCCGCTGGTGGTTCACTCAATCGCCTACGACGATTCTACCCGCGGGTCGCGATAATCAATCTTGCCCAAATCAGCCTACCAATGATCTATCGCTTCCGATGATAGTAAGTGTCGAACTGCTCCAGAATCGCAGTTGAATAGAATACCTTCCTAGGGCTATTGGGTTTCTCTGGATCTAGTAGCCGTTCATAGGCAAAGCGTGGGTTGTTTGCGAGAGTCCTCCGCAAATCGTGGTACTCCTTGTTCACTTTGAAATCCACGTAACGTTCTCTGCACCGGTCGGTTAGCTCTTGATAATCCCAGGGATAGCGTTCGCGGATCTGTTCCTCCGTCAAGCGGATCTCTGGGACAGTTGGATCAGTTGTCACGCGCACCGGAATGGCTGTCGCTGCCTTGGAGCGCACAAACTTCACTTCGATGTTTGCGGCCACTGAGTAGCGAAACGCCGATTCTCCTTCTTGGGCCGTCAGTGTATTAAGAAACTCCAGAAATCGCTTCTCTTCGCGGTTGAGCCTAAGACCTTCGACACTCGGCATCGGTGTCACAAACGATAGCGGCATGAGGTAGAAATCGAAGCGGGAAAGATCCTCTCCAAACCAATCCTGAACTGCGACGACGAAGTTCTTCACGCAGGCCATACCTATCTCCTGTACGTGTTCGTTGAGTTTCGCATTCCGCCGGAGGTAGAAATGTACGCAGCTGTCTCGAAGGTCACACAAAACGTCAAGATTGCGTTGCGCGTTTCCGTCAAGGAGCTTCTTCTCAGTGAATTTCTTGGCGAGATAGTCAAGGCTGTGGGTCATAGGGTTCTCACTACGAGTTCGTTTGTACCGACGTTTTCGGTTGTTCTTCTTGCTTTCTAGCACGTAAAGACTGCGGATCTGGTTGTTGTGAAGTGCGAGCCACTTAGCCTTGAGTAAGAGCTCCCAGGCGTTGAGTGCCAAGATTGCAAACGATTCCACTCTGTAGGTGAAGCTAGGCCGATTGTACACTTCGATAGCTGCTACCATAGCCGCAATGGCCCGATCAAGGAGCTCCCTGGAGCGAGCTTTCATTCCCTTCTCCTCCTGACAAACGCCCTGTGGCTACACGGACTATGATTCGCTCTCGGCTAGGTCCGAACGCCAACTACGTATGTCAAAGCCGCAAAGACTCGTTGAATCCGCAGCTTTCGAACGGCTTGTTCTTTCGCCTGAGCTCGACACCAGCGGTTCCCTCAGGAAAGCTGGCAGTCCAGTGAGTGGAGTGCATACGATCCTAAATCTACAGAAGCAACCAGTGTACCTCCAGCCGATATCCTGTCGCATGACGGGATTTCGCAGGATAGCTTGAACTCCTAACTCTGGCCTTCTTCACGCCCCCGTATCCGGAGACGATGCTTCTCTTACTCTCTCAAACCTTTCAAGAACTCATCCACGTACGAGAACTCCCTATCCAGAATGTCAAGCAGTCTCGCTCCCGCCTGTGTTGTCAGACGTACTAGATCGAAGAACCCCAAGATAGCCCGCAGGTGCTCATCGCTGCCGGGCGAGAAGCCATGGATGTCAGCCAGGCGCCTAGCGGCGAGCTGTACTTCACTTGGAGGTATCTCATCCAGGCTTCGTGGTCCCCTGCGTCGAAGTCTTACTGGAGGAGTACCAGCTATCCTGACTACGCTGTCAAGAAGGTCGCCAGTCCCGAGTTCATCCTCGCTTACTACAACCTGTCTCCGTACCAGCTGAGCCAAGGCCCTTTCCATCATCTTTCGAAGCTCACGACCCATGCGTTTGATCCCACAGCTTCGCAGATACACGTCACAGGCCCTCTTAGCCACTACCGGGCCCTCAACTTCGATGATACGGGTTAACCCTTCCATCACCTGGCTCGGGCTGGCAGCATGCGGGTCAATACAGGGTGGACCCGAGTACTCAGCATAGTCTGCGATCGGTAATCCAGCCAATGCGTCAACTGACGAGACTCGAGTAGTCAGATCGCTAGTCGGCATCTGGGATCCGCCGATTTCGTACGACGGATGACCCGAGCCAGGAGTCTCAGCTAGAAGCGATGGGGTTAACGCGGTAGTCTCGTCGCTCTGAACTACGGTGTCAGGCGCCTGAGTTGATTCGCCTGCGACTGCTACCTGCTCAGACAACTCCCTAGGCTCATAGTCCGCTGCCTGTCCGCCAGCTATGGCTCTGACCTCACGGTACTCGGTGTGAGAGCTTCGCGGTAGATCCTCAGATCCCATCGGCTCGATTCCTCTCTCAGACAGTAATGCAATCAGCTCGTCCATCACTTCTTTACGTCTACGCACGAACGACGAGGCGAAGCAGCGCCAGAATCGCCACCCTGCCCGCTCAAGTACAACTTGCCGCTGCATATCCTCCATCCACTGCTCTGGCCCATGGTATCTATCTCCGTCGCATTCGATGGCAAGTCTGGCGTCGTTCGGACCTTCGACAACCAGGTCAATACGGTAGCGTCCGACCCGAACCTGAGGGGTCACCCGGTAACCTCTCTGAACCAGCTCATCATACATCTCCCGCTCGAAATCAGATTCGCAGAGCTCTCTAAGGCTCTCGACTCGGGTCTCGTCCTGCGCGAATGGGTTACTGAAGTGCTCAATAAGGCTCCGTCTCCATGTATCGGCACGACTCAAGTCCTCTAGCCCGACGGAGCGAACCAGGTACATCCTGTCTCTGGCTCGGGATGCGGCCACGTTGAAGCGCTGCGCATAGGTGTCACGAGTGAGGGCTGCACCCACATCATTTGGAGCCACGACCATCGAGAGAAACATGATATCTCGTTCTTTGCCCTGGAAAGTACGGGCGTCCCCGCATGCGATTCGGTGCCGCTGAATCACCTCTGGACCGAGTGACACAACGAGCTTGTCCCATATCACCCTAGCCTGATCATGACCTAGAAGTGATACCACTCCGATGGATCGAGTCTGCAACCGTGGATCTTGGGTTATCTTAATAATCTCATCTACGATAAACTGGGCTTCGGCCTCGTTCCTGTCTCCCCTGCGGTAACCACCAATCACCCGCACGTCGACTAGCGGCGGATCGAGGCGTTCTGATGGTTTTGGCACTCGAAGCGGCAGCAGCTCGTGGTTATAGAACTCCCGCTTCGAGTACTCGATTATAGGTGCCACACAGCGAAAATGCTCTTTGAGCATTACTGAGCTGCTTGCGAATACAACCTTGAACAGATCGTAGATGGAACGGTCGGGAGACATCTGCGCCCGATGCATGTCCACCTGGTCGTGAAGAGAGCGAGCCATGAGAGCACGGATCTTCTGTTCTTCTTGTCCGATGCCCTCAGGAGAAACCTGCTTGTCGTCGCCCACTATTAGTACCTTCTGAGCTCTCAAGATGGCTGGCAGAGCTGTGAGGTCGGACTGCGATGCCTCGTCAATTATCACGAGGTCAAAGCAACCGAGCTTCGGGGGAAGCGATTCAGAGACCCGATAATGCGCCATTATCCAACACGGCACTGCTGGATTTGCCTCTGCCGCAGCTCTCCGTGCATCCCGCCTGTACCGTGGGGCCCGCTTGCCCGTGCCTTTCCTGATCTTGCGAATCGCGTTTAGGTACGCCTGAAGAGCTGACCGGATACTAGGTGTGGCATTCTCGGTCAACTTCAGCCACGTACGCTTCACCACGATGTCTCGGTAGGCCCGAGCAAGCTCGTTCTGCAGGTCTAGACGTCTTGATGCCAGCTGTTGCAAGTGCTCATGAGCATCAACTGACTCCAGATATGTATTGAGGCGTCTCAGGCGCCACGCCTGGCGCCAGTTGTCTGGTATGAACTGGTCTACAACTGAATCTAAGGGCTGGCGAAGTAGGGACGCGTACTCAGGTGCTCCGGACTCCTCTATCTTCTTGCACACTACTCGCACGGTGTTGAGATGCTCGCTCAGTGCATGGACCCGCCTGAGCTCAGTTAGAATCGACGACCACTCACTCCGCAACGCGTCGATACGAATCTCGGGATTTCCCAGTGTGTTTCCGAAGAATCTGCGCATGCGATCAACGATGCGTCCGCATTTGTCTGCCAGAACTGTTTCACATTGCTCTCGTTTCGACCACACGTTCGAGAGCTGGCTCTGAGTTACATGGTGTCGAAGGATCGACTCCAGTCTCGATAGCTTCTCCTCATCGTACATTGCACGATTGGCGTCACCCCAAGTCAGGAGCACTTTAGGAGAGCCGTCGGCTACGAATGCCTCTGTCTCAACCAGGCTCTTTAGTTTCTCAAAGAGAGCGTATTCCTGAGCCAGCGCAAAGACACTCCCAGGTCGCTCGTCCATGACCGGTAGCTCCAGACCAGCCGCGACGGCGTTCCATCGAAAAACGAGTTCACGGCATCTCTTTAGGAAAACAACATACTCCCTAACGTACTTCCAATCATCGGCAGTCGCCGGAGGACTCCCTATCACTGAGATACTTGCTAGTCTGGTTTTCTGATTTCGCTTGCCTAGTAGGCCTTTGAAGCCAAAGGCGCTTTTGCCCTTTGCCAGGTTATCTATCGCCCGAAGGAGTTCGGAATCGTCCTCGATACCGGTTGGGACTTCTATGGGTCGAGCTAGAAATGCCGTATACCTACGGAACAACTGCTCGATCTCACTTCCCAGGGCCTCCAATACCTGCAACACGCCTTGCCCCTCTTTCTCACGGAGCAAACGGTACACACGAGAAGTCCAGTCCCTGGCAGCGTTCTGGATTTCGCTACGAAGACTCTTGATAGTCTCGATACGCGAAAGCAGTTCTCGGGCAATCCGGAGCGTCTCAGGTCCGTAGTTAGCCAGATCAGGGATCTCCCCGTTTTCGACTGCACGTCTTAGTCTCTCATGCTGGACAAGATCCTGGTGGAGCTGTGTGATTACGTCAGGGTCAGGAAGCTCACTAAGCTGAGGTATTGATGCCTCAAGGTAGTCGAGGTCTTTCCCTAGAACCCGTCTCGCGTCACGTAAAGCGGTCATATCTTCATCGGTTACACGAGGCTGGAACTCGGGGTCTATTCCGAGTTTGTCTGGGATTAGCTTAACTAGATCTGCACCCTCTATCACTTCACGGGCGGCCTTTAGCGGATCAATGCTTTCTCCATCGAGCTCGAATGAGCTCAGATTCCTTTCTGCCCACTCGCTGATCTCGTAATCAACCGCTGCGATCTGGGCATGAAGCGTGTCAATTGCCCCCTCCAGATCCCTGATATCCCGCTCCACGGCAACTCGATCGAGGCTCTGAACCTCTGCCGCGATCTTGCTAATCGCGTGCTCGAACTGCTTCATTCCTTCGGCTTCGCTGGTTAGCAGTGGGACTGCAAGTGGCCGAATGTCGTCTGGAAGCTGCTCCTGCAGCACTGCGAGAGCCGGGTCCTTCATCGAAGTAACCAATACTCTCTTTCCCTGGGCCAAATAGTGACAGATGATGTTGGCAATCGTATGGGTCTTTCCAGTACCTGGAGGCCCCTGGACCACAACGCCATCATAGACGTCAAGCAGCTGTACTATTCTGACCTGTTCGTCGTTGAACGGCTTTGGGAAGTACAGCTCCTGCTCTCCGTCGGACTCTGCCTCGCCTTTACCATGGTATGAAACCGACACTCCCCTGTAGCGAGGGAGCCTTATCTCTTGGTTGTCAGTGTCCGGCTCAGTGACTATGCACGATACGGCCGGCGGGAACCCGTCCCCAGTCTTCTCGACCTCATCCCTCAGCCTCTCGAGATCCTGAAGGAATAGACTGTTCGTACGTGGTCTCGCAAACAGGACCCAAGTATCAGTCACTTGTAGGTTGGGTCCGAGTCTTGGTAGTTCTCGGTCAGTTCTGGAAGCCACATCGAGGCAATATGCGCCATGTTCGTCAAGAGTTGAGGCGGCAGTACGAAGAACGGGCTCAAATGTTGAGTGATCGAACGGCGAGAACGTCTGGGCGATCTCTGAGTATAAGGTTTTGGCTTTCTGCTTAACATCGGCCACTCCAGGGTTACCTTGAGAGAAATACCAATCAAGTTCAAGCTGCGGCTCGACGTCTCGGGGTCGGACCTCAATCTGGGCGGTATCGCTGTTCAGCCTCACTTCCACTAACCGACTGACAATCGGATACCTTACCACAACGCCTCCGACATCCCAGACGCTTACACCAACTCCCCATACGACCTCCAGCTGAGACTCGACTATGCTACCCTCTAGCTGCTGCACGAGCGTAAAGAGCTTCGAGTATATCTTGATCGTATCACGACGCGGTTTCTCAATCTGAGCCCACGGTCGCCACTTCGAGTTCAAATACGTAGCGAACAGAGCCTTGACCTCACTGGCTCTATCGTAGTCCTCCAGCCGAACAGTCTCGAGAGGATCTATCGTGGGTTTGTCTGTCTGTGATTGGTCAGAGGCTCGGCGGTGTGTTCCTGCCTCTATCAGCAGTAGTCCGTCAGCGTACCCTCGCAGTACCGGCTCAACGGACGGATCATCTGACATGTTTACCCAAGGCTTGAGCAGCGCGTTAGTGATCTCAGGAGGTTTAGTCTCCCGGAGTCGATCGACGACCAACCAGATCTCGTCGTCATCGCGCTCGATGTTGATTTTGATGCCCGGCAACCCTTGGATCTCATGCTCATATAGGGCAGAAGAGCGGTGATCCTCAACACGTGAAACCGGCTTACTTCTGAGAGTGACCGTCTCTCGGCAATAGTCGATGAGTTGCAGTAGTCGGTTCTTCTGTACATTAAAGGCTGTTTTCACAGACGCTGACATACAGGCGATCTCACCACCAGTCACTTAACGTTAAATCTGAGTTGCCTTGCTATTGATGCGGGTATGCACAACCGCCGTTGGAAGGGCCGGGAACGTCTGCGACGACGAGCAACAACGACTCGGCGGACGTGTGGCTGCACTAGCGGCGATCACGGGTGTTGACGGTTTATCTCAAGCAGACTATGGACTAGCGGTTCCGGACGGCACCACACAATATGGATCACAGAATGCTTACTCAATATCGCCGATCCCTCTCCCTCTATGCAGGGATCCTCTACGTTCTAGCCCAGAGTCTGCAGTGGAGGATCGAGCAGAATCGTCCGCGTGAGGTACTGCTTGGGTTCTTTCGGTCTAGGCCGCTCAGCCTAGCGGCAAAGGTTATCTACACAGTCCACGATCTCTCACATCTTAGAAAACGCACCCCTCAGGCTGCCTGAAACGCGTCGTTTGGATGGTCCGTCCAGATGTTGTAATACGCCTCCGACTGCCTGATTCCTCCAACTGGCTGTAGCCACTATCTTGTGCTAACTGAGATCACCGCGCACGAACGGTCTGAAGCTACGCCTTTCTTGCGGACACCTGAGACCAATCCATGTACGTGGTCACCGTGAATCAGAAACGCTGGTGCAGGCCAAGATGCGAGAGAACCCTAAGGAAGCAAGGCGGGCAGCTAGCGCGCACCCGTAGTGACCGGCCGCTCAAACGAAGCAGCCCTTCAGCGTCCTTAACCTTTCCTAAGATACTCAATAGGCGGGCTAATCGGTCTATCTAGTCAGCCTCTCCAGCCTGTGGATCAGAAGCGCAGCCAACAGGTAGGCCAGACCCCCTGCCAGGAGCACTGCTGAGAATCCCAGACTTAGAGAGACCAAGGCGCTCAAGATTGACGCTATGACAGCTGCGCTGCCGTTTGCAGCAAAAGCCCAGGGCACTGCTGCTGGGTTGCTCCTTTCGACCGACCTTATTCCAAGCGGAAATGGCATTCCCATCAACGCCAGCGGTGCCATGCTCGCAAGCGAGACGGCACAGCGCACAGTGATACTTGCGTCGAGAAAGCCCTGTATGAGACGAGTCAGCAGGCTAGGATACGCGACGACTATCAGGGCTGCAGCCGCTACAACCAACCCGCCCCTACATGCCGGAACCCTCGACGAGAGCGAGCTTCCGATCCCCGTGAACACGAGCATCCCGCCCAGCACTATTGAGAATGCCTGGGTCGGATGATCGAGAAACAGGATGAACTTCTGCATGAGAGGCACTTCCACAAACTGAAATGCCAGCCCCAACAGGATGAAATATGCCAGCGACTGCCACCGTCCCCGCCACACCTGTGACGGAGTACCCTGCCTGAGCGCTCGGAGGGGCACCAAGATGAACACAGCTGATGCGAGAGTCGCTGCAACGAGGTAGGCAAGCACCACCAAGAAGCCTCCTCCGCCGAAAGGCTGCCATTGCCTACCTATGTTCGCAACTATCGTTGGTACCTGAGCCCATCTGAAAAAGTGGAAGAAAAACGGCCTGTCATCAGTCGCAGGTCTGATGTCATACGCATAGCCCGACAACATCTCCTCTCGCTCGCTCGTCAGCATCCTGGTGAAGAGGTCATAGTACACTGGCTCGGACAGGCGGTTGAATCGGTTGGCTTCGTCCCGAGGCATTCCTTCGTAATATACAAGGTCAAACGCATTCTCCGAAGTGAACTGCTTCAACCGAGAGATCTCGCTCTGAGTGAACTCCCCGCGCTTCACGAGCACAGTGAGCATTCGCCAGGTCCTCACGGCTGCCAGCGACCAAGAGTTTAGGCCTCCCCTGCTCTCGACCGCAGCGAGCACCGTAGACCACAGACGCACCGATTCGCTGGACGGCACCTGGATCCACCGCGTGACTTGGAGGATCCCGTCGTCTGTGAGCCTGTCGAGGCAAGCTGCGATGCCTTCGACAGTGTAGAGGTAGTCCTCGTGCAGGCTGTACATGCCTGCTGTGACCGCACTAAAGCTGTCCGAAAGTGAGATCAGCACCAAGTCGAACTGCCTGTCTGTGCGGGAAAGAAAACTCCTTGGTTGTGTGGTGTGAAGGTCCACTCCTGAAAAAAACGCTTGAGCAGGAGTGCCTCTTGTGACAGACTGCACCGCCTCTGCCACCAGAGAATCGCTTTCGACTGCTGTCACGTCGGTGACACCCAGCGCCCGGAGAGTTAAGATGTCCATCCCGCCCTTTGGATTCACCACTAGGGCGCTGTCCGGACGGGCAACTACCGCTCCTACTGCAGTAAGGAGGCGGGTTGCGAACTCAACGTCCGGCGCTCCGGCGATCGTCACCGGAGTCACGCTCTCGCCGTCCACAAACAGCCCCACCTGCTCTGGGATTCTGCCGGGAAACAGGTAGCTCAGCCCGGAGGCTTCGTGCATGAAGGACGTAGACACTGCAGTCACGCGCGAATGTGAACTGACGGATTGATACTCGATGCCAGCGTCCGGAAAGCGCATTACCTGTGAGAGTCCTTTGTACGGAGATAGACGTACCTCAAGAAATGCTGGCCTTGTGACAAGCAAAACGATGCCGGAGACCAGTACTGCAGCAGATAGCAGCGCGGGAAACGCGCGGCGTGCCCAACCCTGCCGCCTCGGCGGGTGCGGATCGTCTGTCTTCGGCTTGCCCGCCACCGATCCGTCCGCTCCCTGTCTGCCGCCAAGCCCATCGAGTGCTGCCAGCAAGCCCGCTGCGCCACCCATGGCTGTAACAATCAGCACCGCCCCCGGCTCCCCTGCCAGCGACAGGCACCATGGAGACACCAGAGCTCCTATGCCCGATCCGACCATGCTCGCACCATATAGGGCTCCGCCCTTCGCGGGCATGCTGCTCACTGACCAGCCGACAACAAACCCGGACACGAGAAAGGCCAGCGACAGGGCGGCATATTGAGCTGCCAGATAGGCCAGCTGAACCGGCTCGAGCACAATCCTGTATGGGTCAAACGGTATGAGATTCACCGCCATATACCCGAGGAAAGCCAAGAGTCCGGCGGCTGACGCGGCTACGCTCAGCGTCGCTTTCAGAGGCAGGCGGCCGAGCCGCTCACGCCAGAGCGTCATCAGGCTCCCGCTTGCCCCGTGGCCCAGGAACGCCAGGCTCACGGAAAGAAAGGCAAAGTGGTACCACTGCCCCACCGCGAATATCCTTGTGAGGCTGATCTGCAAGATCAGTCCGGATGCCGATACGATCGCAATTACCGGATAGATCAGCATAGCGCAAGCATTTCCTCCTGAGCGGCTGCAAAAGCCATCTAGATCGGCTGGCTGCCCGCCTTCGCCGCCGACGAGGATGCCGCCCGGGCGTCAGGTATAATATGAACTGAGATGAAGCAAAGGAGGGACGCCCATGGCCGCACTGGCTTGCCGGCTCAGCCGATTCGCCGCCCGCTCTGGCACAGTAATCCTTCTCTGCCTTGTCATCGCCTTCCTCCAGTCGATTGTGTTCAGGCAGGCAGTCTCTGCCTACGACGAGGAATTGTTCACGACACAACGCAACAGGCTCGTGGACTCCCTTGAAATAAGCGGAATCAGCGATCCCGAAGTGCTGCGCTCCATGCGAACAGTCCCGCGCCACAAGTTTGTGCTCCAGCAGTATATCTACAGCGCCTATCTAGATACCGCACTGCCGATAGAACATGGACAGACCATTTCGCAGCCATACATAGTCGCCCTTATGACAGAATTGCTTCAAGTCGACGCGAGGAGCAAGGTCCTTGAGATCGGGACCGGATCCGGATATCAAGCCGCGGTCCTAGCGGAGATAGTGGCCGAAGTCTACACGATCGAGATCATCCCCCAATTGGCTGAAAAGAGCACCAGGCTACTAAGAGAATTGGGGTACACCAACATACACACTATGTGTGCGGACGGGTACTACGGCTGGGAATCCGAGGCTCCATTTGATGCGATAATCGTGACGGCTGCACCGGTCAACATTCCTTACCCTCTCATTCAGCAGCTAAAGGACGGAGGACGCATGGTGATTCCAGTCGGTCCGCCCGGTGCAATTCAGACTCTGTGGCGGATTACTAAGAGAGGGGATAGCCTTGACATGGAAAACTACGGCGATGTGCGGTTTGTTCCGATGACACGCTGATGAGGTTCCCGGCAGGCTGCTTGCCGGATGCCGTACTGGTCTTCGCGCAGTTCTTGAAAGGCTCAGCTTTGACGATCAAGAGATCTACGTCGGAGTCTCTGCCAGCGACGCCGGTCGCTCAGACAAATCCGAAAACGCCTCGTCCGTCCCCATTTCTCGCCGTCCTCCCAAGCAGATAGCCTTTGCAATGGACTGTCAGTCCCAGGCGTGCCTGGGGCGTCGGCTGCCCGTCGGCTGATCGGCAGGCCGCTCGTGATGGGTTCCACTCTCCGCCACCCTGCCTCCGTCTACGACGATTATGCGCTCCATCCTCGCAGTCATAGTGAGACGGTGGGAGATGACCATGACGGTCTTCTCCCGCGGTATCTCTGACAGAATTGTCTGGTAAAGCGTGTATTCAGACTCCGGGTCCAGGTTGCTAGTCGGCTCGTCCAGTATTAGTCAACTCGCCCGCTAGTAGGCGTGTACAAACCCATTAGCACCTTCACTAGGGCCGTCTTGCCGACACCGTTTGTGCCGACGATCGCAACTCTTTCGCCCTTGCGTATGCTAAGACTGATGTTACTCAGTGCGTCTTGGTCGGAACCTAAATATCGGAAACTCACATTGTCGAACTCAACTGAGTCAATTGACTCCAACTTGCGTCCGGAACGATTAGTGGATGTTCTAATGCTGTCGTCCTCCATCAGCTCGAAGTAATCATGGCCGTGAAGTCCTGCAGTATAGATGCGTGGCAGCACGGAAAACAGGTTCTTCACTGTGAACTCATAATGATAGCGACCAGTCACCATCATCATCGCTATATCTAGTAGGACGGTGATTAACAAGAGTGCTAGCAACCATGGATTCATCCATGACAGTAAAGCGACCACGGCAGACGTCTTCAACATAGCCGACAACAGGGCCCCGAAGGTCCCCACCACGTCCTGCATTGCACAAAGAATGTTTCTCGTGATCCTATGATAACGATCCATGAATGGACTATTGTCAATGTAGTTGCCGGAGCTCATACACTAGTCTCGACATGATCTCATCGACATCGAGTTGCCCTGCAACCGCACGTTCGACTGCGGTCAGGATAAGCCCTAGTTGCTGCAGGCTGTTGGGTCCTGATGGGAATCCGCCCACCGGCTCTGAAACAACTGCCTCAAATGCTGACTGAGCGTCTTCGCCCCACATCTGTCCGACTAAGGAGATGTTGCTCTCCCACTGTGGGATCAAGAACGAAACTGATAGCAACAATCTCTCGAAGTCAGGCCCGTGAAGAAGCTTGACGACCCGCCATGCGATCTCTGGATCCTTACTGGTACTAGTCATTGACAGGCAGAGAGACGTGACATAACGCTGAGCCGATTGATTGTCAGATAACGGTAGGGGCATGAAGACGACGTCTAGCGTCTCAGGCTTTCTTGCGAATCCTCCGACGATCAGCGCAATAGCATCGCCCCGGTAAAAAGCCTCTGAGCCTAAAGGACTATCGACAACTCCGACGGTTCCCGCTCTCGAGTTCTCCCTCCCCCATTCATGGAACCACTCGAGAGCTCTGCGGATTCCATCGTCGTCCATAAAAGGGCTCTCATCCATCTCTTCTTCTACTGACTGAAGCGAACCGCCCATACACCAGACGAGGCCGAGAGCAGGACTCATTGTATCACGGGCCAAGGGAACCACCAGGCCGTACCGATCTGGATGTCCATCGCGGTTAGTGTCCTCAACTCCCAGTTTGGCTAGGGCCAACAGATCATCCAGTGTCCAGGAGTCAATCGCCGAAGCCAGGCCGACTTGGTCAAGTAACTTGCGGTTGATCAACAGCTTCGATGTCGTTGGCAGGAAAGGGAGCCCATAAGTGCTGCCACGTGACTGGTACAAGACAAGAAGCGAGTTATTTGCCTGCTCACCCGCATGGTATACAGGGTCAAATAGCAGATACGCGTCTAGTGGGGCCAAAATGCCACGCTCTCTGAACTGATACACGAGTTGATCTGGCACTGCAACCACGTCCACATGCTGCTGGCCACTCAAGACCTGCTGAATCGAGGTAATCAGATTCCCGGAGATCACCTCTATCTCGACGTCCTCGTGATAAGTGCTGCGGTACAGCTCCTCCATAAACTCTTCTATGAGCTCAAGTTCAGAGTCAGCAAAGGGAAGCATCACCGACACGGTTGCAGCATGTGCGAGTGCGGGCATGCACACCACGCAGATGATCACAACGCTCGTCAAACAAACCCTCAATAGCGGTGTCTTTCCTGATAGCAGCATATACTCAACTCCTTTCGCTATTCAGATTCGGACACACAGGACACTCTCTATCACACTCCAAATCAGTCCGGAACCGAGACGTCTGCTAAACTAACCGTGTTTCCTATGCAGCCCACGTTCTCAGTGGCTTGCACCAAGTCAAGTAGCTTTCGCCTATCCTCTCCACTGCAGCGATCAATGACCCTCCGCCAAGTCCTGCTCGCCTCGTCAAGCCGGCCTGACACAGCGAGCATATCGCCAAGAACTATAACCGATTCTGGAGAGCAGTCGGATCTATCGGCTATAACTTGTAGGCGCGCTAGACATGATTCTAAATCATCAGCAGCGTAACAGCGTAGAGCTTCCCACACCTCTGTCAGCTCTGCTGATTGACCCTGGATCTCCCTGTATTTCGCCATATCCTTCGCCCACCTGACAACTTGGTTAAAGGCAAGCGAGACTGCAACCGCAGCATGTACGGCTTCAGAATTTACATCAGGTGCTACGCCTATGAGCTTCTCTAGTTCCTCTACGGCTAGTTGGAGCATCTGGGCCGATCCATGCGCCACCGCTCGGACAGCCCTGCAACGATTCACATAGAAGTTCTGATCGCAGGCCAATGCATCCCAGATCTCTTCCATGATAGGCTGAACATTCATCGCGCAAACAACTCCTTTCGGGGCCGGAGAGACGCCATTCTTCACAGTCCTGACTATGCTGGCTGATCCGATCGTTTTATCCACTCTGCGTACCAGCGATTGCCTAACACTAAAGCTTCATGCGATCCGACGGCTTCGACACGCCCTCGGTCCATGACGACGATCGTTTCTGCTAGTCTCGCTAGTTCCGGTCGGTGCGTTACATAGACTACCGTTTCCGCATGATCGAGGACATTTCTCAAGACGATCTGTGACGTTTCGTTGTCCAGGTTCGCAGTTGGCTCATCGGCTAGAAGGACCGGGGCATGACCCACCACGCCCCGAGCTATCGACACTCTCTGTAGCTCACCTGCTGATAGAATTGTCCTTTGCTGATCGATTTCAGTGTCGTATCGACACTCGAGTTGCTCAACCACACTGTGCAGGCAGGCCTTCCTAGATGCGGTGAGCATTTCCTCTTCGGTCGATTCAGGCCATCCGTATCGGATGTTCTGGCCTATAGAATCTGTAAACAGCATGGTCTGCTGCGGGATGTATGAGACCAAACGCGTTCTCGCCGCTGTTGGCAGCTCCGCCAGTGAGTGGCCAAACAAGAAGACCTCGCCCTCATCTGGCTGTACGATACCTGCAAGCAGGCGGAGCAGGGTAGTCTTTCCGGAGCCATTAGGACCAACCACAGCGACTTTCTGGCCGGATAGTATCGTCAGAGACACCTGATCTAGAACAGGTCTGTCGCGGTAGCATACGGACGCCTGCGACACGTCAAACACAATACCGCTTGTTCTGCTGGCAAACCCTGAACCATCCTTCTCGCTGGGAAGGTTTAGGATATCAGCGACTCTCTCTGCTGCCACTGCGGTCATCGGAAGTCTTGATAACGAATGTCTGATGGAACTAATGGGCATGCCCATGAGGGAGTACACCATAAATGCGGACAGCATCCCACCTGCACTCAAGGTAGCGGAATCCAGCATCGATCTGATGATAACGAATAGCGCTATTCTGAAGGTGATCTCAGCGAATCTACTAGCCGAATGCTTGAAAATATCAAGGCGTACGACACGCGCATCTGAGTCGGTCAGTCTTCTCCTCACATCAGCAAACCGGGCCTGGAATCTCTTGAGAGCACGATATCGCACAATCACGTCGACATTATCAGCGTATTCCTGCACAAAGCCAAGCAGATTTGAGCTTTCTTCCCGCACGCGTTTGACTGCAGGCACTGCAACCTTTTCATAGAGATGGCCGATGGCGTACTCTACAGCGATGGAGGCTACTGAAACAATCAGAACTGCGGGACATGAGAACAACGCGTATGTCACCAAACATGCAAGGAATGCAACGTGAAGAATGGCCTGGACAAAGAACACGAGGGCTGCGGCAGCTGTACTGGAATCATCCATCACTCTGCGGGTAAGATCGCCTACAAGAAACCGAGCAGTGACGTGCTTGAACGGTGCTTTCACGCACCTCAGCAACAAAGTCCATCTGAACCTTCTGTTTGTCAATGCCGTTAGTTTTGTAGAGAGCACTTGGCCAAGCCCAAGCGTTACCAATATCATTGCTATGAACACTATCCATACTGCAGCGGCAAGAAGAGTCGCATACGGCATGCCTTCTTCAGCGCTAGTGACCATTCTGCTTGTTATCATCACTGGAATGAACTGACTCATCGGCCACGCGAGCAATCCTAGTACTAGAACGATCGCGAGGAGCTTACGGTTGTGATGGTAATGGTCTCTACTTACTGCCCAAGCTTTCTTGAGGCCATCAATCACTCGTATTCCTCCTCTGCCGAATAGCTATACTCGCCTCCCAAGCAAGCTAAGCTAGTCTCCAGAGCCCACAGGCGCAGGTAGGTAGGAGATCTTCCCAGGAGCTCTGTATGCGAACCAAGACATTCAAGATGTCCGTTCTTCATCACCGCAATGCGGTCACAGTCGATAAGGCCGACCAATCTGTGGGAGACCACAACAACGCACATCCCTTCATTACTGAGCCGGCGCAACTCTCGTTGCACCTTCAGTTCCGTCGCAGTATCCATTGCAGACATAGCTTCGTCGAGAAACAGAAAGCGCGGACGCAGGTAGAGTGCTCTAGCTACGCATATACGCTGCTGCTCTCCCAAAGAGATAGTCGCATGGCTGCCAGACACTTGGGTATCAAGACCGTCTGGCCACCTACACAGGACTTGATCCAACCCTGAATCGTGAATTGCCTCACTCAACCTGATCTCATCAACCTGATCAGATGCGAGCAAGATGTTCTGCAGCACTGAGCCAGAGAACAGCCTTGGGCGTTGATCAACATAGACAACCTCAGTCCACAGACTGGTTCGCGTTACGGGACTTGGAAGGCCGTCATACAACACACCGCCCGAAGGGGCCGTAAGTACGCCAGCGAGAAGCTTAAGCAACGTGCTCTTGCCGCTTCCAGTTGCTCCGACAATCCCTATCTTTTGTCCGAGACCGAGATCAAGGCTCACATCATGCAAGACCTCTCGGTCCGATCCTGGATAGCAGTAGCTCAAGTGGTTGACCACAATGTGTCGAAGACCCGTTAACTTCGGTAAGGAGTCGGACTCTGCCTCAGAGTTGAGGCCGTCAATCATCTCGAACAACCTTCTGGCGAGTGTCAAAGTCTCATTTGCACTCATCAGGAGAGATGGAAGGCCAAAAAGGGGTCCACTGATGCGAGGTAACACCTCAACTGCGGCTACGATCGTCCCTGGGCTCAGCTTCCCAAACGCCATCAGTGCACACCCTACCAGAACAACAGCTGCAGTCGAGAGGGCTGATCCAGCCTGCACGACAGTACCAGCCCTGACCCTCTTGTTAGTCTGCTGGATAGAGTTCTGGGCTAGTTCTTCGAAGTACAAACCGGTGCGCCTAGTGAGTCTGTCACCTAGATCAAGGGCCTTGAGTATCTCAAGGTTTCTGACGATCTCAAGAACCTTCGAGTATGTCTTGGACCATATAGAATGCTCCTTGTTCACCAAATCAGCAACCTCGCGCGATTGCGACTCAGTGAACAACGGCAGGAGGATTCCGATGACAAGCGACGTAAGTGCTAGAGCCGGATGAAGAATCACTCCATAAATCAGGCCAAATACGATGAACAAAACACCTGACAGCAAACTCGTTAAGACTGACGTTAGCAGGTCTGAAAACTGTCGGGTATCGTTCGAGATACGTGAGACTACTTCGCTTGGCTGCCAGTGCGAATGACTCCAATCTCTAGGCGCTGACAGTGCGTCTAGTATCTCGAGTTCTAGCTGCCTGGCGATAGCTGTCCTCAAGAGCCACGTAGTTGCCCTGGACGCAAGACTTACGGTCGCCCACACGCAGGCCATTAGGAACATATACCTGAGATACCTGCCGAATAGTGCATACTGTCCGGTAAGGAGAGAATCAACAATTACCCGCGAGATCTGCGCCCATGCTACTGCCTCAACGGCGCCGACTATCGTGAGGACCACTGCTAGAGCCGTCAACCATGGACGGCTAAGAAGATAGCTAGCTACCCGTCTTGCTTCGTCAGCTACCTGCAATCCATCTCATCCTTCCATGCTCTAATAAGAGCAGTGCGGCGACCGTCCCCGCTGGTCCCCTAGCTACTCGATCTATACTGATACGTCAACTTCGTTGTTCTCTGTACAACTGCTGTCGTCGAAACAAACAAGAAATCCTCCATTCGCTAGAGCGCTCACAGTGGCACAGACATCCTCGAATAGCTGGGCAGGTTCCACCTCGTTTCCGTACTTCTCAGCCAGACAGACGACGATATTCTCTATGGAAGTCCCATCCCTGATGAGATGCCATATCTCGGATGCTGTGCAGTTAAGTGTCGCCAGCCGACAAGCTCCTTCTCTGAACACGACAATCTCGCCATCAATCTCCTCAACAGACGTGCCTTCTGCCTTCCTGACGAGAGTATTCGCCTTCAGCAAGTCAAGTCCCTCCTAACCTCTGGGAAGTTCCGTATATTTTGTACACGGCTTGGACATACTGTCAGACCAAGTCTGCAACATCACACTTCACCCACCTAGGCTACTAGGTCTGTTGGCTACCGCTCAGGGCACGTTGGCTGCACCACTGATCATCCTTGCACTTGTACGTACAAACAAAAACGGCCTTCGGTTCTAATATTTCGGATTGGTTTCTGTTACGATCGACAGTTTCCACAAGGTCGGGTTCAAGAGTCCGTCATATTCTGGGGCCTTAAGGGTAACTGATTCTCCGAAGTGTATGGCAAGGACCTTCATAGGCTGACCAAGCTCAACCGGGATATATGAAGCGAAGTATGACGGTTCTAATGAGGGTCAGCAGTACAACTGTTGAAATAGCCATGACAAGGCGAGAACATATAGGGAACATATCAATCCTTCCCGAATACAGCAGAGGTATGATTGGTGGTTTTCTTAACAATCAATGCTTTGTACTTGCTATTGCTGATTTCTGTAAGCGATATCAAGTGACCATACTCACTGATGGCTTCTTTCAACTCGTTAAGGGCTGCTATGTCCATCTTCCAGGTTGCAACAAACATCAGATAACCGTCTTGTTTTGTAACTCGAAGCATTTCTGCAAAGACGGGTCCTAATATGCTTCTCAAGTGTCCCAAGGCGTTATAGCAAACAGACACATCGAAAGATTCGTCATCTATCTCCATATCAGCTGCATCCATCTCCCTGAATTCCACATTATTAGGAATCATCTCTGGCTTGATTCTTTTCGCTCGCTCTAGTGAAATATCAGTCGCAAGAACTCTCGCGGCGAATCGTGAAGCAGCTAGACTTAAGTCGGAATCACCACAAGCAACTTCTAGAACCTTTTTGCCAGATAGGTATCTACTTAAATCCTGCACTATCTTTTCCGCTATTCTCATCCCAAAAACTCCTATCATGTGTTCCATTCAAGCCGAACTCGCCGAAGCCATACCATCTCCCTACGGCGGTCATCTCCACTGTTGAAGGGCTCCGCTTGGATGATCAGAAGGTCTACGTCGGAGTCCTTACCAGCGGTGCCGGCAGCGTGGGATCCAACACCAGTTCCGACTCTACTAGATCTAGAACAGGTCTGTACACCGCCCGAAGGAGCCGTAAGTATGCCAGCGAGAAGCTCAAGCAACGTGCTCTTGCCGCTTCCAGTTGCTCCGACAATCCCTATCTCTTGTCCGAGACCGAGATCATCGTCCCTGGGCTCAGCCTCCCTCCCTTATTACCTCCAACGGATGGAGATTGCTCAGCTGACGCAGTGGAATCTGCGCCGCCAGTACTCCGGCCAGTACGGCAAAACCGACGGCACCAGCGGAAACCCAGAGCGGCACACTCGTCACGAAGAGCATATCTTCGCTCACAAAGGCCATGGCATATCTCGCCACGATAGCACCGATGAGACCGCCCACTACTGCCGGTATGCATGTCGCTAGGAGGGTCTCGAGCCGAACGAGTTCTCTATCCACACCGAGACAAAGCCGAATGCCGATCTCCTTCATCATCTTTTTGACGATCGAGGCCATGATGCCTCCCAGGCCAAGAATGATGATGATCAGGACGGTGACTGTCACGATCACCATGGCGGTCGCTATCATGGTCAAGTTCTCTATCCGAGTACGCACCCGTTCTACGCCTGAGTAGCAGCTATAGGAGAATTGGTCTCCGTGTCGACTCGTGAGCAGGCTATCGACAAACTAAACCGTCTCCATTATCTCTTTGTCGCAGAAGTCCTGTTTCGTGAGGAACACTGCTAGCATGAAGTCGTCGCTCCGGGCCTCGGCTCCATATTCGGACAGCGGAAGCAGTATTATATCCTCCTCGGTGGGCATCTCGATGCCAAGTACCTGGTAGCCTGCGTACATGATCTCAAGCGGCCCCAAGTGTCTGGCTAGAAGCGTGGACAACTCATGTGGCGACCAGTCCAGCTTGCTGAGACGGCCGCTATTGACTCCGCTCCGCAGCGCAACAGCCTCTGGTTCCAGATCGCAGACGTACTCCTCAGACAGCAGAGGCTTTTCACCTTTTCCCGAAGCGTAGTACTTGCCCTCAGGTATCGCTGTAGAGTATATCAGGTAGATTCGCTCTGCTACCCCTGCTGGGATGAACACCTTACCCGTAATGAGCCTGGACACAGAGCTTATAGGTGCCCAGTCTGATGACCTGCTGCAGATCAAGTACACGTCAGCTTTGTCGCCAAAGATATCCTGTATGGATGCGACGTCAGTCTGTGAAAGGGGCGGCCCGCTATGTCCCGGAGCAGTCACCGAAAGTCTCATCCTGAAGTTCATTTCCTCAGATGATGACAGCAGCAAGCTCTTTTGCTGCTGTATCGAATACAGCGTGGTGAGTAGTACGCTAAGGAGAGCAACGGCCAGCGTCACTTCCAGCGCCACGAAGTAGAACTTCCTGCGCTCCTTCCAAAACACGCGCCACCCCTGCCATATCGAGTATGAGAGCCCCTTCATCACAGCCTATTCACCTCGCAGCAGACCAACAATGCTCCGGCCAAACGCACCTCTTGTCAGCACGACTGCCTCAGCTACTGACAACGCTATGGTTACGAACAGCGATGGAAAGACGAGAAGGAACCACCCGTCAGCGAGCAGGTCGGCTCCAAACGGAGTAAACAGGGTTATCGGAATCGCGACAACTAGGACGGTCACCAGAGATGCGAGGCCAACTGCGACAAAGGAGATCACTAGTTCCATGAAGAGGGCTGACCTAGGAGCTCCTATCGCATACTTGATGGCAATGGCTCTCTTGACGACATCGCTTAGCACGTAGACTATACTGCCTAGATTGACGACCACCAGAGCGGTTAGGAGTACGCTGACCGCAGTCATGAGTGCCACGAATACGCCCGTTTCTTGCAGATCTTTCTTAAAAACATCAGCAGCCCAATGCAGCTTGATTCCAAGCCCATTCGTCTCGAAGAAGCGTTCCACCTCAGCCTTGGTCTGATCCTTATCTGCGGCGGCTTTGAGCCTGAGGAGGGTAAAGGTACTAACGGTGTCAGGAGTTCGCAACTCGGCAGCTTGGGCGCTTGTGATGGGTACGACAATGCGGCAACTATCTCCCAGACTACTCCTTAGCACTCCAACGACTGTATACTTCATGTGGTGTATCGCAATCTGTTGCCCGATCGGGTCGATGTCAGGGAAGAGAGATTCAGCTGAGTCTGGACTTATCAGGCAGACTCTGTCTCCATTCTTGTACTGAGCTTCAGTGATCAGCGATCCTTTGACTAGGTCTAGTCTGTGGAAGAGACCGAAATCGGCATCGGCGAACGTGATTGAGCAATACTTGTTTCCATGTTCGCTGAACGCATGTTCCCGGAATGAGAACTGGTCGCAGCACTCCTCAATAGCAGGTATAGCCTCAAGAATAGAGCTTTTCAGATCTTCTCCCAGTCTCAGCCACGGTAACCCGACCACTGCTACCCGTTCAATATCAATAGGGTGCTTGTCTGTGATGGCCCTGTATGCGTACGTAGAGAAACCGAAGACCAACAATGGGAGGAGCAAGCCCAAGATGTTGGCAACGTATAGGGTTGCGTAGGCGCTCCTGTTGCCGCCTATAGACCTCAGGCTGTTTCTGATGAGATAGCGAAATCGGTTGATTGTCATCACTGAACCGGCCTCACTCTGTACACCATCCCACGATTCGGCGCTGTGCAGTACAGCGTTCCGTCCCGAGCTAGGGCAATGTACTCCAACCTATTTTCGGATCGAAGGCTACCGTCGAAGACCGTACCTAGGTACTCTCCGTCTTTGGAAAAGCAATCGATGTCATTGTAAGCGCCTGAGATGAAGTAGTATGTCTGAAAAGCAGGAGAGTAGACGAAATTCCGCGGTTGGTACTTGTACGGCAGCTCAAACTCACGTGTCAGTTTGCCGTCTACTAGGAATACCTCGCTCTCGCCTGCTCCCCATACTTCGGCTTTTCTTCCCATGAATGTGCTCGATCCCGTAGGAAAGACGATCTCGTTTGCGAAGGCCGCCTTGGTAGAATCGATCTCTGCGAGATATCCTCGGAGCCGCTTACCGTAGGACGATATCCGGCCATCATTCGAGACATGGTAGATCCTGTGCACATCGGCGCTGGTGGCCCAGACAGTGAAGTAAATGCCGTCCTCTACCACTGCAAGGTCAAGTGGATTGAGCTGTCGCTCCGAAAGCCTGATCTCTTGTACTAAGTCGCCCGCAGTGGTGAGCACCACGATTCGCTGATTGCCATAGTCGGCAACTTACAGTCTGTTGTCGTTGATGGCTATTCCTTTGGGAGAGAGAGACTCACCAGGCCTACTGCCTATGCCTCCGATCTTGCGCACGAGATCTCCTTGGGGACCGAACACAAGAACGGCACATAACTCTTCGTCACTGACGTACACGAATCCATCCTGATCAACAGCTATACCTCTCGGCTTCTTAAGCTGTTCAGAGACGAACTCCTCCGACGTATAACGATCAGTCAAAGAGATGTACGGGAAACCGACTTGTCTCTCTAGGTTGGAGGTGGTACTATACGACACAGTCCAGCGAACAATCACGCGGCAATGCCGAGCACCAAGAGTCCTATCAGCACCGACGCATACTTGCCGACGGCTACACGAGACATGTCCATGCCCCTCTTTTGCTAGTGCTAGACAACCTATGATCACTTCGAATCGCATCCGATCACCTCAATGGGCGTGTCAGGTGCGCGTTCATTAGGTGTCTGTGTCGCCCTCTATCTTCCCGTCCCTGATCTTCACGATCCTAGTCGCGCGCTGTATCAGACTAGGAGAGTGGGTTACCATGAGCACCGTAATGCCATCGTTGTTTAGCCGGTAGAGCAGTTCGATGATCTTCTCTGAGTTCTGTGAGTCAAGGTTTCCAGTGGGTTCATCTGCGAAGATGACGTCTGGGGAGTTCACGAGAGCCCTGGCAATCGCGTACCCTCTGCTCCTCGTTCTCAGAGGCAACCCTAAAGCGTGATTGAGTATCAGTTCGCCCCATCTGAATGGTATCGAGCCGTTACGTCTAGTGTCAATTACCCTTGTCAGCCGAAAGAAACACTGAGACGCTGACAAGATCTCATAACATGTCCCAAACAATGCAATTAGCTTCTATTCCTGGTTTTTCGAGGTCGTCCATCATCTCAGGCCGTAGGACAACAGTGTCAAGCTGCTAGAACGATGCTGATCGTTGCAATCGATGCTCGAACCATAGCTCATCGCGTTTACTAGTTTCCAGGACAAGCTACATAGAGACAGCAGGCTCGCAGCCATTGTGCGGCTTACTCCCGCCTGTCTGTGGTCTCTTGCACATGTATCCATACTCAAGAAAAGGATCTATCGCCGTTGCGCCCGGTAATCGTTCGTCAAAGATGAACGGCACAGTCAAGCCTGTCTCACTGACCCTCATGTCCAGCGCTGGGCATCTTACTTTGAACTTCTCATGCCCCGCTTGCGGCAGAGTCTTCTCCTGTACCCTGTCGACTGAAACGTCGGTTAGTCCCTGGAGTCCTCCAGGGTACAGAATCCTCCCGTGGTCTAGGACACTTAGCCTGTAACAGCTGCCCTCGACGTCCGATACGATGTACGTGGAGAGTATATGACCGTCTCTCCCGTGCTCATCTCTGCTAGCAAGTTTCTTAACCGCCTGGGCTCTTAGAGATCCAGACCAGCCGTGGATTCGTCGACTATGATGACCTTCGGGTCGCTGAGGAAAGCTTGAGCGGTCCCGAGCCGTTTTTTCATTCCGCCTGAGAGCTCGTGGACCTCCATATTCGCATGATAGGGCAGGTTAGTGATGTCAGAAGATCAGCAATGGCGTTCTTGATCGATCTAGGAGGCAGCTGTTTGAGTATGGCGACGTGTTCCAGGGAACTACGCATGCTGACACCCTCGAACGCCTGGAAGTCCTGTGAAGATAGCCGATGATCTTCCTGATCTCATGTTGATGCTCAGTCACGTTGTAGTCATCACGGAGGACTGTGCCTTCTGTAGGCTGCAGGGTGGTGGCAATGAAATTACCCGTCCCCGTAGAAGACACGTATCGCTAATCCGGCCAAGGGAGGGAGAATCAAAGAGATTTGTCCGGCCTCCTTGAGGGAGGATTCCTTACGAAGTAACGTGTGGCTTGATCGTCTTCCAGTCAAAATCTTCAATACCGTGTTCAAACACGATAACCTCCTCTTTACCCCATAGGAATGGGATTGACTCGCTCAGGGGTGATTTGATGGTGTGATCATTAGGCCCAGTGATTAGCGACCAGTCTGTGTCCGGTTTCACCTCCAGTTTGGGTATGGTCTGGGTGCTCGAACACTCGCGTAGTCAGTGTATAATTAAGTTCGCAATTTTGAAGAGGAAAAGCCATCGGGACTCCGAAATGGTAAGTTGCTCAAAAAACAAACCAAAAGGAGTGTTACCCCGATGGCCTACCATAAGAATACCGT
>Ga0116180_1000775_pt1 | contig 28424 bp, 30 predicted proteins | sample AD_UKC073_MetaG_FD_89804 | JGI IMG/M metagenome (GOLD analysis project Ga0116180, IMG submission 89804) | Active sludge microbial communities of municipal wastewater-treating anaerobic digesters from USA - AD_UKC073_MetaG | ecosystem: Engineered > Bioreactor > Anaerobic > Digestate | place: USA... | reverse complement strand
ATCTATATCTTGTTAAATTGACTTCGTATAGAATTATTGATGAAAATAAGTTAATATATGACTGGGTTTCTAAAACAGGATCATATGCCGGTCTTTTAGGTATAAGCTGGAATGGTAAGTCTTGTTATGTTCAGTATGATGAATATAATGAATATATTGGTGACCGCGAAGATATTATTCAAGTCATAGAATCGATTAATTATATACCTCTTAATGATATGATCATACTTAAAAGAATAAAATAAAAAAACTCTCAAATGAGAGTTTTTTTATTATCCGAGTATAAGTCCAGGATTTTTGTATTCTTTTTGAGTTGCTATTTCTAACATTTGAGTTGATGTTAGTTCTTTAGCGTTCCAACCTTTCTTTTTAGAATACTCGTTTACAAATTTTTCTCTAAGTAAAAGTTGCTCTTCATCAGTAAGAACATTCTTTTTTAAGTTATTTTCAATCATTTTGATGAATTTTTGTTTATATATATAAAAATTTGTATCTTTGTATTATGTTAATCAAGGTAAAAGGTATATTAGATTTTAGCCCAGAAGATGTGACTAGAAAACATAAAAACCAATCTTCTTGGAAGCGTGTCGCAATGATCCGTACAGATTGTGATATGGATCGATACTATGCTTGGTTTTTAAAGAAAAGATTTAACATTGAATTAAATCAAAATTTAAGAGGTTCTCACGTTACTTTTATTTCTGATAAAATGGAAAAATCTGTTTTTGATGAGGCTTCTAATATATTTAATGGTAAGGAAATTTATTTTTATATTGAAACTGAACCAAGAAGTGATGGTAAACACTGGTGGTTAAGAGTTTATTGTCCTGATGCTGAAAGTATTAGAGAGGCTCTAGGTTTAACAAGAGATCCATATTTTGGTCTTCACTTAACTATTGGTCATGCTAATGAGAAAAATATTCTTCACTCTGAATACATTCTTAGACAATGTAAGATGTTTGAATTAATTTCAAATGAACCAAGAAAACCATTTAATGAACATGATATCAAGGAGTTCAATGTCTAATATATTTGCAGATAAGTTAGTAATAATAAATTCGAGATTGGTTGCTAATCAAAATCTCGAATTGGAAGATCTTATAAAAATTGAAAAGCTTCACATGGTGAGAAATTGTTATCTCACCTTGATGGAGAATACCGATGATTCTGTTGAGTTAAAAAGATTGAGTTTATTTATTACTCAAATAGATTTCCAATTACAAAAATTGTGGAAATTTAAAGTTGATTCTAACTATCACCGATTTTGGGAGCTTCCAAAATGTCAGTGTTCTATATTGGATAATCGAGAAAAATATGGCACAGGTCATAGATATTATAATCCAAATTGTCCTATACATGGTTAATTATATCATCATCTTTTAAATCTGTAAGTAAAGCTAAAACATCTAAAATATCATTAGATTTCGATTCATTTAAATTTATTTTTTTCAAATATTTCATTAGATATATATTAAACAATTGGCATACATTTTTGTATAATTTTTAATTATGCCAGAAGCTCCAGAAATTCGTATTATGTCTGATTTTATAAATCAGAACTCAAAGAGTAACAAATTTAAAAAACTTTTTCATGTTGAAAAGGGTAATAATGCCGTAGATTCTAACTATAATGAATATGTTGTTTCCGCCGATTTCTATGGAAAACAACTTCAATTAAAGTTTTTTAATAGATTAAATCAATCCATGGATATTTCAGTATTTATGGGTATGAGTGGTAATTGGAAATTAGTTCCGACTGAATCTTGGTCGGATACTAAATTTACTCGTATGCGATTAGATCGAGATGATGGAATGAGTCTTCTTTTATATGGCGGTTATATGGGGCCAAAGTATAAAATAGGTGGCTTTAATACAAAAAGAGGATTTGATATTATCAAAGACTTTGATAAGTTTAAAAATAATGTCATTTTAAATTTAAGTTCTAAAGTATTTGATAAGCCTATTTGTGAAGTTCTTTTAGATCAGAAATATTTTGATGGAGTTGGTAATTATATTAGAAGCACAATACTTTACTATTTAGATGTTAATCCATTTAAATCGGCACGAGAAGTTATCAAAAATAATCCGAATATTTTTGATATGTGTAGAGAAGTTATTGAAAAATCATATATTTTAAATGGAGGTCAATTAAGAGATTGGCAAAATCCTAATCCGAATTTAAGTTCGGAAGAATTTCTTAAATGGGTTTTTTATCAAAAAGGAATTTCTTGTGAGGATAAAACTGGAAGAACATTCTGGTTTTCTGAAAAATGGGCGAGTGAATGTCCATATAAAATTAAACAATTAGTATGGAGTTAATAACCACATATATTTGTAAAACATCAGATCTGGGAGTACATGGAAATATGTTTGGTGGTACTTTAGTATCAATAATTGATGATGCGGGTGCTTCTTATGCTTCACAAATTTGTGATACGCCACGAATGGTTACAATTAAGATTGATGAATTTATTTTTAAAAAGCCTATAAAAGTTGGAAATCTAATAAAGGTTTATGGTGAAGTTCGTGAGTTCGGAAACAGCTCCGTGACTTTGTACTTAGAGGTAAGAAGACATAATGTTTATACTGGTGACCAGGATGTTGTTACACACACTAATATCAAATTTGTTCGTATAGATGATGAAGGAAATGCTATTCCTATTTCTGAAAGAGTCAAACTGAGATATTCTGAAAGAGTCAAACAGTTTGGAAAAGGTTTACTTTCAAATGAAGAAAAAAAAGTATCTAAATGAAAGGACAACTTAATAAAAGAGATCTTGAGAATATCGGAGAATATTATGGAGTAGATATTATTGACGAAATGACTTCTATTTTATCGGATGAATTAGCTAAATCAATTGATGCTGAAATTATTAAAAATCTATTCAATAATGAAAAGCAAGAAAAGATTAATAGAATTATAGAAAAAATTAATAAATTTAATGAACAATCTAGATAAAAAATATACAGCACTACTTCAAGACATACTTGACAATGGAGTTGAAAAGAAAGATAGAACTGGTACTGGAACAATATCAGTATTTGGTCGCCAAATTAGACATAAAATGTCAGAAGGATTTCCTTTACTTACTACTAAGAAAATGTATATGAAGGGAATTGTGACCGAATTATTATGGTTTTTAAGAGGTGATACCAACATCCAATATCTTGTTGATAATGATTGTCATATTTGGGATGGTGATGCTTATAAAAACTATATTTCTAAGGGAGGAAAAGATTATTCTGAAAAATCAATGAAACAAATTTCTTCTCATTTTTCAAAAGAAGAATTCATTAACAAAATAAAAACCGATAATGAGTTTGCTAAGACTTGGGGAGAACTCGGTCCAGTGTATGGTAGACAGTGGAGAAGTTGGAAATCATTTGAACACGAGTATGGTGAGGATGAGAATGGTGATGATTTTATTGGAATGTGGAAAGGAAAAGAAAAAATAGACCAAATCGCAAACCTAATTAACGACCTTAAAACAAACCCAGACTCAAGACGATTAATGGTTAATGCTTGGAATGTAGGGGAAATTGATGAGATGGTTTTACCACCTTGTCATTACGGATTTCAAGTTTACACAAGAGAGTTGAGTTTTAATGAGAGATTAGATATCGCCGGTAAAAATAATGGATATGAATATCCTAATAGAATTAATGTTACTAAAGAAGATAATAAATTTTGGAATGAATGGCTTTTTGAAAAAAATGTTCCAACCAGAGCAGTCTCTCTAATGTGGAATCAACGAAGTGTAGATACATTCTTAGGATTACCATTCAACATAGCTTCTTATGGTTTATTGCTTGAAATCATTGCCAAAGAAGTAAACATGGTACCTGATGAATTAATTGGAAATTTAGGTGATGTTCATTTATATTCAAATCACATTGAACAAGCCAAAGAACAAATTGGTAGAGAATTAAGCTTAGATGAGAGAAGGGAGATAGCTAATTTAAAACAAAACGATATTCATTATGGTGAGTTCATATCACCTATGACTATAGAACATTGGGATAGAATCAATATCCCAATCAGAACAAGAGAACCATATCCATTACCAATATTAAAGATAGCGGAAAACGGACCATCAATAATTGAAAAGATAAGGTATTGGCGATCTGGAGATTTTGTAATTGAAAACTATCAATCCCACCCAACAATTAAAGCTCCTTTGAGTAATTAAAAAATAATTTAATAATATGAGTAAAGAAATAGAATACGATCCAATTTATGATAGTATAGTTCAGCAAATCAAACAAATTGATAGAGATGATCTTTCAGATGATGTTGATCAAGGACCATTGAGTTCAGAAGTTGAAAAACAAAAAGTTTATATATGGATTCGTTTGTATATAAAAGAGGAAATGTCTGGACTTAAAGAAGGTGATGACTTTAAAATCAAATATCTTGATTCTGGTGAGGAGTTAATTACTAAGTTTATTTGTTTTGGTAAAAAGAATTCATTTAAAGATTCTGATGATTATGATCAAATTCAAATTACATCTGAAGATGATACTAAATGTTTGTGTTTAATGGTTGATGAGCAAGAGATACAGACATCAGATGCTATACCATTTATTAGAAGTTTATTTAGAGTTTCAAAGCATTTTGAATACCAGGTTTATAAAAGAGAAGATTTAACATTTACAAATGTTAGGACTGGTGAATCGGTTGAATATATTGATTGTGATTTTTAATTTCTAAATATAAATAAAAATCTCGATTGGGGGATCCTTTTAGATTTTAAATACTGGTTTTCATATGCTGTTAGTAATTCACAATTAAATTCAGATTGAAATCTTTTTAATAAGTCTTCACAATCATTATTAAATTCATATAGATCTTTATAGAAAACCTTAAATAAATCCATGTGTATTATTAAATAAACCTCATTTATATTTTTAATTTCTTTTCCAATTGATATTAATCTATGATATGAGGATATATCTTCTTCTTCTATAAAGAAGTTATATCCTCCTCTGCAATTAGAATCACCTTCGAATACCATGTCCCATTTATCAACCAATTCTTGAAAAATATCTTTTATTTCTTCTATATCTGGTTGATTAGAAAAACTTTCAAATTTTGAAATAATATACATGACATATATATAAAAATAGTATATAAAAAAAATAAGTAAAAAATAGTGCTGATTGATACACAATATTTGATAAATACGAAGAAATTAGTTGTTAGTTATGTTGATAAAACAGGTGATATTAAATTAAAATACTATGATTGGCAAAATCCTTTAAAGTATGTGACTTGTGAGGATACTGACCCTCAAAGGCATCCAGATTATAAGTCTTGGGATAATAAACATGTTAAACAAATTGAAGTAAATCATCCGGATAGATATGCGGTTTATGAATTTTTAGATGCTCTTCCTGAAAAAGAAAGAGATGAGATTTTTGAATTTAATTTACCTAAAATATTTTTTATAGATATTGAAACAGAAATTGTGGATGGATTTCCGGAAGCTGCTGATATATTAAATGCTGATGGTTCGGTTAAAAAAGAAGGAGCATCTACCCAAGTACTATCTATATCTGTTGTTTATGATGATAAAATAATCCTTTTAGGATTGAAAGATATGCCTCAAGATATGCAGGATCGTATATTAACTAATACGAATAAATATTTTGAAAAATCAAAAGTTGAATATAAATTCAAATACATTAAATATGATGATGAATTTGATATGTTATATAATTTCTTTTATAAAATGGTTCCAAAAATGCCACTTATTACTGGTTGGAATTTCTTAAACTATGACTGGTTATATTTGGTAAATCGATCTAGAAAATTAAGTAAATGGGTTAATGGTAAGCAAATTAAAATTGATCCATCTGTTTCATCATTTACTAAAAGATTGAATAAAGTCTGGTCTACCGAATATGAAGTTCCCGCTCATAGAATGATATTTGATTATATGCAATTATATGAAATATGTGATACCTCAATAAAAGTTAAAGAAAGTTCTTCATTGGATTTTGTTTCTAATAAATTAGTTGGTGTGGATAAGATTAAATATACCGGTTCACTCCAAAAACTTTATGAAGATGATTTTGAAACTTTTATGTATTATAACGCGGTTGACTCCGTTTTGGTGCAGAAAATTCATGAAGCCAGAAATTATATTTCCATTATTTTTGCTATTTCTTCTCTTGCTAAAATTAAAGTAGTTGATATCGTTTCTCAAATGAATAATGCTCTTGGTTCTTTAGCTATTACTGAGGGTGTTTTAAGAAATAGGTTCCGTGAAATGGAAAATATAATCTTATTTAAAGATGAAAATGCTGTTCGTGGAGGTGAATCTGGAATTGCAGGTGGATGGGTTAAAGATCCTGTTGTTGGTATGAATAAGTGGTGCGTAATCTATGACTTTGCATCACTTTATCCAACTACTCAGTTGCAGTTTTTTATAGCACCTGAAACATTTGTGGGTGTTAAAACAGAAGAAGAGAATGAATATTGTTTCAATGGTAATCAGAGAATTAAAATTGATCTTGATAAACATGTTGTGTGTGTCAATGGTGTTGTTTTTGAGAAAAGATATTCACCAACTTTGAAGATGTTGGATGATGTTTATGCGGATAGAAAGAAGAATAAAAAAATTATGATGCAGAAGAAAGAAGAATATAAAGCGGTCATGGATGAGATTAAACAATTAGAATCTGAATTATAAAATTTATGAGATTTTGATAATTAAATGATAATTAACCAAAGTTTGTAATTCTCTTAATTCAAATGTATATCCAGTATCATTTATTAATTCCAAAACAATTGGATATAATTGATCAATAAATTCCTTTATTTTAGATAAATGTGATGATGTTTTTATGAAATGTTCAGGATCTCTAAAAGTTTGATAAACATGGCCTGGTATAAAAAAATCAACAACTATTTCTATACTACCATTTCCTTTACTATATAATTCTTGACCAGAATCTCTTCTATTGTAAAATTTATCAAATTTTATTTCTATATTATCTATATCGGATAAACTACTATTTGTAAAATATGATTTAACTTCTTCATATATTTCGTTATCTGATTTTTCTAAATTTTCGTAAAATTTTTTAATTTTCATAATCTTATATATTAAAATAACCTATAACAATCATGTCATTAAAAAAAGATTTACTCAAATATACCCCTCGTAAAGAGCAACAAGAATGTATCGATTTTATCGATTCTCAATATAAAAATAATAAAGAAAATAAATTCTTTCTTTTAAACTTACCCGTTGGGACGGGAAAATCACATTTAGCTTTGATGATTGCTGATTGGTATTTGAAAAACGTCAACGGTAATGCTAAGTTTGATGTTATTACAAATAGTAAAATCTTACAAGATCAGTATGTTGAAACATATGAATCTATCAATGATTTAAAGGGTAAGGAAAATTATGAGTGTGCTCAGTATGCTTGTTCTTGTGCTCAAGGTAATGAGTTCAATAGATTGAATAAAACGAGTTGTGAGTTTTGTCCACATTCTGGTGCGAGAGATGGATATGTTTCAGGTAGAATGTCACTAACTAATTTTTATCTTTATATTCTATTTCAGTTATATATGACTAAGATGATGGATTCTAGAGGTAGTAATGTTTTGATTGTTGACGAGGCACATGATTTTGATGATGTGATGTCGGATTTTATAACAATTAAAATAACTGAGTTTGTTGTTAAAAAATTGAAATTTTCAAATGAAGATAAGATTCTTAAAGATTTAAAAAAAATCACTAATATTAGTGGGTATATTGATTTTCTAAAAGAATTACAAGGTGAGATTGCCACTACCATTGCAGATGTTGAGAGATCTTTAAGTGCTGAGAAGAGAAATATTAAATCAATTAAAAGAGAAAACTCTGTTAATAAAGTATTGGGTGGTAAAAATTCTGATATTAAATTAATGCAAGTAATAACTGATTTGCAACAATATCAATCTAAGATTGAAATTTTCTTAAATGAATATAAAGCTAATCCTGATAATTGGGTATTGGAATCAAATTATAATGAGAAAACAAAACAAAAAGAATTATCATTAGAACCTATTTGGGCTTTTGATTATCTCGATAAGTATATCTTTTCAAAATATGATATGGTATTTTTAATGTCGGGAACTATTCTTGATAAGAATTTATTTTGTCAACTTAATGGTTTGGATGTTGAGAAGGCTGTTTATTATTCAATTGAATCGCCATTTCCAGTTAAAAACCGACCAGTATATTACATGCCGCTTGGTAAAATGTCTTATAAATCAAAAGAAGATACTTTTAAGAATTATGTTCCATTTATTCAGAAAATATTGAATAAATATCCTGATAAGAAAGGAATAGTACATACCAACTCTTTTGAATTGGCAAGTTGGATATCTCGGGATGTTAGAAATCCACGATTAGTTTATCATGACTCATCTAATAAGGATTTGGTTCTACAAGAACATTATTCTACTGATAAACCAACTGTTATAGTTTCTCCGAGTATGGATACTGGTGTTAGTTTTGATGATGATAAGGCAAGATTTCAAGTAATTGCTAAAATTCCGTATCCAACTCTAGCATCTCAGAAAAATAAACTAAGACAGAGAATGAATCCCGATTGGTATACTTGGAAAACAGTCTCTGGGTTGATTCAAATGACTGGTAGAGCAGTTAGATCAAATGAGGATTATGCTGATACAATTATCATTGATGGGTCTTTTTCAGACTTATTAAAGTACTCTGGTCATTTTTTCCCTAATTGGTTTCAAGAGGCAATTAAGAAAGTTAATGTTAAAATTAACGCTTAAAAGCTTGTAAACATCTTTCTCATTTATATTAAAAAACCCACTCAATTTGAGTGGGTTTTTATTATTTTTTCTTTCTAGCTTCTATTGCTTTTCTTAGACCTTCTGGTAATTTTTTCTGAGCTGATGTTAATCCTTTATCACCTTTACTATCTTTAGCGTCTTTAGCTGCTTTTTTCATAGTTTCTTTTTTATCGCCGTCTTTATCAATATCTAAAAAATCTGGTTTAGATTTTTTGCTACCTTTTTTATATGATTTTTTTGATTCGTCAAATTTCATTATATGACCTCCTGGAAATTCACCTTCTTCTTCCTCTGAAGAATCATACATGTCTGAAAAATCACCTTCTTCTTCATCTGAAGAGTGCATATCCATATCCATTGAGAAATCATCTTCACCATTTGGTGTTATTTCGCCTGGTTCAGGTTGAGTTATTTCATCATCTTCACAAGGTTCACAGAATTCTTCTTCATTTTCTGAAGGCTTCATATTTCTGAGGTTTCTCGAGTAATCTAAAAATTCTTGCTCATCAGAATCAACATCTGGTGACAGATAAAAGTTTTCGAATTTTTTTAAATGTTTCATATAATAGGTTTTTATTTTAATTATATATTAAAGCTTTAAATCGATTTATTGATTTTTATATATATTGAGATGAAAATTTTAAACTTTTTTGATTTTATTTTAGAGAATTATAAAAAAATTGAAGTTCCGTTTCAATTTTGTCAAGAATTTGATTATGTTTTAAGAGAAATTGAATCTCCTATTTCTTCTGAAATTAGAAAAATGAGACTCCAACCATCTGATATTTCACTCCTAAATATAGGTGATGAACCTGATATGGTATCATATACAACATCTCAGAAGTTATCACAACATTTTAATACAGAAGACCAGAGGCAACTTAATTTATTGGTTCAACCTTTGAGTAGAAATACTGAAATATATCATAAAAATCGAACTAACATTAAAGTTGGTAGATTAGTTAGAAAACTATTTGGTTCAAAATTTAGCGATTCGGAAATTGAAAAATTTGTAAATCAATATAAATCTAGTATGGATGATAAAATATTAAATTTTGAAATTTGGGACGGTCAAGAAATAATTGATGGATATCGATCTAAAAATTATACTTATGATGGATCTAGTTCTAATCCTCTTCTAAATTCCTGTATGAATGATGAGTTACATCTAATTGATTTTTACCAATATGTTCCAGTAAAACTTCTAGTTTTACTGAATAACGATGGTCACATTTTTGGAAGATCCCTTTTGTGGAAAACAGATAAGGGTCTTTTTATGGATAGAATTTATTCAGCATTTGATCAAGATTATTATAAATTTATTGAGTATGCTAAAAATAATAATATTATCTATAAAGAGGAGAATAAAAGTGGTAATTTAATTAAATATGTAAAAGATAATAATGTTTCTTGGTTTCCAATGAAAATTAATTTGAAGTTTAATATAGAAGATTATAGTAAAGAGGAATTTACTGGAAGTGTAAGAGATATTCCATATATGGATACTTTCATATATGGTCAAAAGAATACGTTATCTAACTATGAACCTTTGGATAACAAGTACTATGTTCTTACAGACACAGATGGTGAGCCATTAGAAGTTATACCGCAATATGATGTTAATGGTCAAAGAATTGATACAGATCAAATGGAATACTATGATTGGTCTAATATACAGAATGGATGGGTATATAGAAAAAGTGGAATTTTTGTGGATTCGGTTATGGACTTTTTATCATTAGATTACTTAAAAGATCCTAAAAATGGATTTATTTTTAATGAAAAAGATGGTTGGATTAAAATTAAAAATTAATATATAATTAATGAAAGTTTTAACTTATAGACAATATCAAATGGCTGAAGATTTATCAAATTTTATAGCAAATTCTCCTATTAATGAATCTGATAATAAAAATACCGAAATTGATGGTATTTTAAAAAAATTATCACAGGATTTAAGATTTAATTACGGATTGGTATTTACATTTGGTGTTGGTGTTCGAGTTATGTATCCAATTGTCGAAGGATTAATTACAAATGGTGTTCTAAAAATAGAACCTACTATGGAAAATATTGTGCTTATTTCTATTGCTGCTCTCACAATAACATATTTAGAAGAATCAAAAAATAAAGTAGGGGATTCAGAAATTCCTTGCGATTGTAAAAGTAAATCTAAGGATTGTAAAAAATGTGGAGGATCAGGTATGATTAAAAGTGTTGTTTCTAAACAAGATGCTAGAACAATTTTAGAGGAACTTAAACTCAGAGGAATTGGAAATGGTATAATTAAGAAAATGGTTGTGTGTTTTAAGTTTTTAGGAACTATTTTAAAAGATTTATTTAAAAATACCCCATATATTATCAATGGATTAATTGATATGTTAGCTTATACTAGTATTCTTATACCAGCTATGAATGGTATAAGTGCAATAGTTGGTAAATATGATTTAACTATAGATACTCTTATAGGAAATTCTTCAGCTATTTTATTAGGAATTTCAACATTTTTATCAAAATATGGTTTTGACTGGCTTGTTAAGAAATTTAAAAAATTTGGATTTAATACAAAGGGATTAAATTTACCAACCGCTGTTAGAACTTATGATATAGTTGATTCCGACACTGACGAGGAAGTTTTCGGTAATAATAAATTAATAAAAGAACAATGATGTATAAATATTTTGATTTTAGATACTTTACACTTTTGGAATCTATTTTAAAAGTCGATCCTAATTTTTTATCCTTAATTAAATCAATTGCTGATAAAGGAGATGCTGTTGGTAGTATGTTAAATAATTTAATAAGTAAAGATATAAAAACTAATGTCAATTATTTAAAAGTTTCTGATAAAAATGATGACATGAAATTTGTAAATGATACTCAAGTGAAAAGATTTATAGACGCTGGTCAAGATCCATTTGATAGAGCTACAAATAGTGCTAAAGTTGGTAGAACAGTTAGACAAATTTTAACTACAAATGGTATTTCTGTAACCGATCAACAAATCGAAAAGTTTGTTAATTTATATAAAAATTCTTGGGACAAATCATTCAAAAAAACTGGAGAAGGTATCCATTTGGTTTCTGGAGAAGATATTAGGAATTGGTATCATCATTCCAAGTATGTTCCAGGCGGGGGTCAATTAAACAGTTCTTGTATGAGATATGATGAGACTCAAGATTTTTTAAACATCTATACTGAAAATCCGGAAGTTTGTCAATTAGTAATTTTAGTTGATGATAGAAATAGATTACTAGGAAGAGCATTGCTTTGGAAATTAGTTGATGGTATTAATAAATATGGATATTATCTAGATAGAATCTATACAAGATTTGATAGTGATGGTGAGAAATTTGCTGATTGGTATAAGGATTTTATAAAAGCAACTGATGATGATTTTAAAGCACATTACATTGGTAGGACAAGTAATTGTAAAGTTCAATTAAAAAAATGGAAATTTAAATTTTATCCATATATGGATACATTAGCAATAATAGATTATGAGACTGGTATTTTAGCGACATATCAAATAGAAGATAGTAAGAGATTACAATTACATATTCAAAATACTAGTGGAGAACCTTATGTTCCTAATTATAATTGGTCTAATTTTCATCAAAAGTATATACCTTTGAGTGAATCGGTATATATATCAGGACGTCAGGATTACTTCTTAAAAACTGAGTGTGTTCAAGATTATAAAAGCGATTGGATTTATAAAGAAGATGCTATTTATTCAGATTATTATCAATCATATATTAAGAAAGAAAATTCTCAAGAATTAGAAGGATTTGGATTAGTTGATTCTGATGATATATTGGAGGTTTATGACTCTATTGTGGATGGAGGACCAAGTGATATGAGAAAATTTTTATATACTAAATTAAAAGGATCAAAATATGTAGAGGTTGATATTAGATGGAATTCATATTGGGTTAATAGTGATTTTTGTTATTATGATGCTTATGAGAATCATTATTTTGTTAAAACAGATTTAGAAGGTAGATATCAGAGTTTATATAGTGTTAGTCTTGAGGAATATAGTGATATTAATAATAATTTATTTGATAATTTATTAGATAAATTTAATAATTATTATCAATCATATGGATCGAATAGTGAGTTATATAAATTTCCTATATTTCATTATTTATATATGAATGGTGCATCATATAATGAAAAAGAGAGAGATTTCTTTGCAAGTGGTGAAATGTTAGATTTTTTAAATCTAAAACCTGATGGTAGAACTGCAGTTTATATGAAAAATAATGATTATTTTAAAGGTTTTTCTAAAATGTGTTATAAATATAATATTATAGAACTTAATAAATTATCTGAGAATATAGACGGTTGTGATATCAATCCTTTATTAAAAAAACTTAAAATTATAGATGGTTATTTATATTCTAATGATATTGGTAATTATCGAAGTATAAATGATACATATGCTAATATGATTAAGTATGGAACATTTACAAAATATTTAAATAACACTTTGGTAAAATTGTATAAAGGAGTTAATTTTACTGGTGTTCTTTTAAGTGATAAATCTATTAATGAATATTTTTCATATATTAAAAATCAAAAAGTTATAGTTATTAGCAATAATGGACTTGATTCAATAGATTTTAAAGATACTAATTTAAAAGATAATTTAAAAGATATACTTACAAAATTTAAAGAAATTTTATTATATTTTTCTTATTGGTATATTGTTTTGAGTAATGATGACGCTGCTTATATGAGGACAGAGGATTATATTTCAACAAAAGGTTTTGAAATATCACCTGATTTATTGAGAGTTCTTACATGGTTTTGTAGATATACTGATGTTGGTGGTGAGTATTCTGAATATTTACATGGAATTAGATCTTCAATTTCAAAATTTCCAACTTCGGAATTTTTGAAAGAAAATAATATGTCTTTATCATCAGATAAGTCTAAAAAATCAATTGAGATTTATAATGACTTTTTAGATTTATTAAAATAAGGAAAAAGTTGCAAACAATAAAATATATTTTGACTATAAAATCAAAATATAATAAACATTATGACCTCGTCACTAGAAAAGGTTTTTTTTAATTACATTTTAAAGAATAAGAAATATTTTGAAATTGTACGGCCCTATTTTTTTAGAAACTCTGAAGTTCAATTTGTATTTGGAATAATTAGAGAATATATTATTAAAAATTCAGAAGCTCAAATACCTACACCAAGACAAATTTTGGAAATGGTATCTTTAGAAGATAAAAATGGTATAATTACAAAAGAGATTCTTAAATCTTTACTTACTGATAATTTAAAAGATTACGATGAAAAGAATTTTGTTGAACCTAAGTTTAATGCTTGGGTTTTAACAAATAGAATTAAAACAGGAACAGTAGATATTATTGATGAGACAAGAAACTTTGATAATATAACTGATTTTGATACAGCTATAGAGGCTGCTAATAAAATAAGATCTATAGTTGATGATATGTCTTCTACTAGCTTTGTTGATGATGATGACATGGGTTCAGATTTTGATGAAGCAGAATTACACGTTCAAGATAGTTCAAGATTCAAAGTTAAGTCTGGGTTTGAAACAATTGATCATATTTTAGGCGGAGGATGGGATATTGGTACTTTTAATTGTATAATGGCAGAGACTAATAATGGTAAATCACTTTGGATGCAAAATTTTGCTGTTAGATCTGCTGATATGGGTTATAATGTCTTATACATAACACTTGAGATGAGTGAGCGTAAAGTATTGAAGAGATTAGGATCAATGCGTCTAAGGATACCTATTAATGACTATGATGTTGTTAGTAAAGATACAGAACTAATTCGTAAGAAAATAAAATCACTTGGTTCTATGAAAGAAGGTGGTGATTTATTTACTAATAAAGTTGGTAAGATTTACTCTAAATTTTGGGCAGCTGGAACGGCTACTGTAAATGATTTTGATAACTATATTCAAAAAATTGGTCAGAAAAAAGGAATTAAATTTGATTTAATTATTGTTGATTATATCACATTAATTGCTCCGCCTAAAAATGCTGGTGATAATCTTTATACAAAAGGTAAAAATTTAGCAGAAGGTTTAAGAGCCTTAGGTGCTAAATATAAATGTCCAATCATTACCGGTGTTCAGGTTTCAAAGGATGCTTGGAATGCATCCGATATAACATTAGAAAGTGTTCCAGAAAGTAAGGCAATCGCTGAAACAGCAGACACTTTTTTTGCTATAATAAGAACCGAAGAAATGAAACGTTTAAATATTTATAGATTTAAACTTTTAAAACAAAGAGACGGTGACTTTTTAAAGAGCCAGATAAAATTGACTTTAAACTCTACTTATTTAACATTAGAGAATGATCAGTTTTTAGATTCTTAAAAAAATAAAATATTTATGGGTAAAAAGAAAAAGTATGATGAGGATGAGGATTTGGAAAATTTTGACGAATTAGAAGATAATTCTAATTTTGAAGAAGAAGTTCCAGAAGAAGATTCAGATTCATCAAGTGATGATGTAGGGGAGTCTTTAATATCGGATGATACAGATGATATTGATATAATTATTGAAATATCAGAAGATGATGCTGAAGTAGAAGAAGAACCACCTGCACAAGATGATGTAATATTATCTAAACATAAAGTTCAAGGAAAACACTCTTTGAAATATGACTCAATCTTTAAAGGAAAAAAAGACGAAAAGTTAGATGAGGAAGCTGGAGATCAAGCTAATATGTATTTTAATGAAAAATTCGAAGTTGATAAATCTTCATTTTTTTATGTAGAGTCATATGATAATGAGTTTTATATCAGACAAAAAAATGTAAAAGAAAAAGTTTATAATGTGTTGTTAGCTCATACAAGTATAAATTTTTTAAATAATCGTAGAAAACCATCAAAGTCTGATTTTAATCATTATTACCATTTGTTAAAAGTTAATTTAGAAGATGACGGCTTTACAAATATTGAATTATTTAATGAGTTATCTGTCTATTTTTCCGATAATTTATTTAATATGTTTAAATTACTTGATAACAAATGGAGAAATTTAATTATAATTGAATTACAGGATCATATTGGTAAGAATACAAATTCTAAAGAGATAACAAATAGAAATATTTATGTTGGTACTGAATTGGAATTTTCACATCTAGATCCTCTAGGTAAAGAAAAAAACTTTACTGGTGTAGTGGTGGAGACCGATTATGATGAATCAATATTTAAGATAGACTCTTATGAAAATATTTATGAAATTCATATTACATCTGTTACAAAAATACTAAATAATACAAAATTTAAGTATAATTTAAATAAATTAAACAATATAGATTTTCTTTAAAAAACCTTAAAAAGATATTTTAAACATAAAATTATAACAATATATAAATTTCTAAAAAATAAAACATACTAATATGCAAGAAATGATATCGAAAGATGTTAAGAGATCCACTCGTAGTAATGAGTTGAATGTTAAGAAAAGAAATGGCCAAACAGAAGTATTTGAGGCCGAAAAAATTAATAAGGTTTTAATTTGGGCTACATCTGGTATAAGTGGAGTTTCCGCATCTGACGTGGCGATGAACTCCCGACTACAATTTTATCCAGGTATAAAAACCTCTGAAATACACAAAGTTTTGATTCAATCAGCTGTTGATTTGATTTCAGATAAAAATCCAAACTATCAATATGTTGCTTCGAACTTATTGAATTATTTAGTTCGTAAAGAAGTTTTTGAAACGAAGAAAGAATTACCATCTCTTTTAGAATGTATCAACCGAAACATTAAAGTAGATTTATATGATTCATTGATATTGTCAAAATATAATAAAGAAGAAATTTCTAAATGTGATTCATATATAAAACATGAACGAGATTATGATTTGACATATGCTGGTCTTCAACAATTGATTGATAAATATCTTGTTAAAGATAGAAGTACTGGTAAATCATATGAAACACCACAATTTTGCTTTATGATGATTGCGATGACTGTTTTTGCAGACTATGATAAATCTACAAGAATTGAATTTGTAAAAGAATTGTATGATATGATTTCTGAACATAAGATTTCTCTACCAACACCGATTATGGCTGGTATTAGAACTCCTAATCGTCAATTTTCAAGTTGTACTTTAATTGAGGTTGGTGATTCACTAGACTCAATATTTCATGGTAATGTTGCAATTGGTCAGTATGTTGCTAAAAGAGCTGGTATTGGTATTAATGCTGGTCAAATTAGAGCACTTGGTTCTAAAGTTCGTAACGGTGAAGTAGTTCACACAGGTGTTATTCCTTTCTTCAAAATGTTTCAATCAACTCTACACTCTTGTTCTCAAGGAGGTATTCGTAAAGGATCAGCAACTCTTTATTTCCCTTGGTGGCATAAAGAGATTGAAGATGTTCTTGTATTGAAAAATAACAAAGGTACTGATGATAATCGTGTAAGACACATGGATTATGGTATTCAGTTTGAGAAAACATTCTATAATCGATTCATTTCAAACGGTGATATTGCACTTTTCTCCCCTTCTGATGTACCAGGTCTTTATGATGTTTTTGGACTTCCAGAATTTGAAGAAATGTATTTGAAATACGAATCTGATAAAAAGATTCCTAAGAAATTTGTTAAGGCGAGGGAGTTGATGAATTCTTTTGCTCAAGAAAGAATAGGTACTGGACGTATGTATGTTATGAATATCGATAATGTTAATACAAATTCTCCTTTTATTGAAAGATTGAAAATGTCTAATCTTTGTTTAGATATAGAGACATCATTTGTAAATTCTGTTGAAATAGATGGTGTTTTATATGAGAAAATGCAGTTATCTGAACTAATTGAAATATTCAATAGTGGTAAAAACATAAAAGTCCTATCTAAGAATTTATATAATGGTGAGATGGAATTCAAACAGGTTGAGAAGGCATGGATAACTAAAGAGGATGCTGATGTTATGGAAATAGAAGATGTTGATACAGGATTTAAAATAATTTGTACACCAGACCACTTAATTTTTACAAAAAATAGAGGATGGATTGAGGCACAAAATTTAGATGAGAATGATATTTTAGATTTAATTTAAAAGGTAGGTAGTATTATTTAATATATAATTGAAATTATACTACCGACTATGAAAAAAGAATACAAAGTCTATAAGATAGAAAATATTATGAATAGTAAAGTTTATATAGGATATACATCATTAAGTATCAATGAAAGACTACATAAGCACTATACTAATGCTTTATATGGTACAAAATCTAAATTATATGAATCTATAAGAAAAAATGGAATTTCAAATTTTAAACTCTCTCAATTATTTTCATCAGATTCTAAGGAAGAAGCATTAAAAATGGAAATATTTTTTATTGAGAAATATGATTCATTCAAAAGTGGATATAACATGACTTTAGGAGGTGACGGTGGTGACTGTACATTGTATATGAATCATGATCAACTTAAAGATTATAGGGAGAAATTAAGTTCATGTAATGGTGGATATAACAATAATACTTTTTCTGGATATACTGATGATGAAATAGTTGACTTTGGAGTAAAGTGTTATCTTGATAATAACAATTGGGTACAATCACATTGGTTAGAAAATTATTGTTCTAAATTTAATATACCAAAATCTTATTCAAAATTTAGATTTAATGGTAAAGGATGGCAAGGACTAAAGATTTTAATTTTAAATAAATTGAATGAAATGGGATATGATGTTAAGGATTTAAAATATAAAAAGACTGATGAACACAAAAATAAATTAGCTTCTCTTTATAAGGGAAAGAAATGGTATCATAATGAAGAACTTAAAATAAATAAACAAATATTCAAAGAGGAAGTGGATAATAGTTGGCTTCCTGGAAGAAAAAAATATAATTAAATATGTTAAAAATAAAAAGAATATCTCAGAAGAAGAATGTAGGAGACTTAACTGTAAAAGACAACCACAACTTTTATGCCAATAATATATTGGTTCATAACTGCGTAGAAATTGTTTTACCAACATCACCGATTGAAAATATCTATGATATTGATAATAAAAAAGAAACTGAACAATATTCAGATGCTGAAATTGCACTTTGTACATTAGCAGCATTTAACTTAGGGAATATTAAATCTTGGACTGAACTTCATAAAGTTGCCGAATATATTGTTAGAATACTAGAATATGTAATTGAAAATCAAGATTATCCAATTAATGCGGCTAAAAAGATGTTAAAGCGTCGTTCGGTTGGTGTTGGTGTTACAAATTTTGCATACTGGTTAGCTAAACAAGGAGTTAAATATTCTGATAAAGAAGCACTTTTCTATGTTGATGAGTTATTTGAAAATATTCAATATTCTTTATTGAAAGCTTCAAATAAATTAGCACAAGAATTTGGAAAATGTGAATGGTATGATAAAACTACATATTCTCAGGGTATTTTACCAATTGATCGTTATAATAAAAATGTTGATGAATTAGTTAAAAGAGATTATTCATGTGATTGGGACACGTTAAGAAAAGATATTGAAGAATTTGGATTAAGGAATTCTGTATTGACAGCAATTATGCCAGCTGAATCATCAGCAGTTGTTCAAAATGCAACCAATGGTATTGAGCCTATTCGTTCTCTTGTTATCACTAAGAAGTCTAAATCAGGACTTGTTAAACAAGTGGCACCAGAGTGTATTAAATTGAAAAATAAATATGAAATGGCATTTGAAATGCCGGATAATCGTGGATATACTAATATTTGTGCAGTAATTCAAAAATGGATTGACCAATCAATTTCAGCAAATCATTATTATCAATATTCTTCTGATGGTATTTCAATTGGTGGTGTTATTAAAGATGTATTATACGCATATAAATATGGATTAAAAACACTTTATTATGCTAATACAGATGATAAAAAATCAGATGATTTAGATTCTATGGGAATGGATGGATGTGAATCTGGATCCTGCACATTGTGATATAGGGACTTGTTGTTGTTTAATATATAATTAATGATATTAAACAATATAGAAGTAAATTCTAGAAAAAATTTACTTAGATTAGTAAAAAAAATCGATATTCAAACTTTAGAAGATATAGAGGATGATTTTGAAAAGTGGTTTGAATTAAAAATAACAGATAGTGGTAAGATATTAATTCTTAATATAATAAAAGTATATAAGAGTAATAGAATACTATCTATCTGTTTATTTTTTAAAACAAATAATATTCTTGATTTTTCAGAAGAAAGATTTAAAAAATATATGAATTATATTGAACTTCATCCTAAAGATAAAGTATCCAAAGATTATTATAAACTTAGATATGGGAAAGAATATGAAATTTACTACAATAATAGGATTAAAAATGGAGCTCTAAGCAAGGAAAAATTTATTAGTAAGTATGGTGATATTAATGGTATTGTACGGTATGATTTGTGGAAAGAATCACAAAAAAAATCATCAAAGAGAACAATTGGATATTGGTTAAATATTTATGAAAATTTAGATGTGGCAAAGAAAAAATTAAAAGAATATCAGTCCAATCACACTAAGAAACATTTAAGTGGAAAATCAGAAGAATATATAAAAGAGTATAATCAAAAGAACTCACCTTGGAGAGTTGAATATTATTTGAATAGAGGATATACTGAAAAAGAAGCTAAAGAGATTATATCTAAGATAAAAAAAGAGTCTTCGATGTTTTGTTCAGAATATTATCAAAAGCTAGGACATACAATTGAAGAATCTAATGATTTAAGTTATGAGTATTGGAAAGAACATTGTTATAAAAACAATTCTAATGTTTCTAAAGAATCATTGAAAATATTTTCAGTTATTTACGAAAGAATAAAAGACTTGACTAATATATGTGTTTATTATGGTGATCCTAAAATTGATAAGAAAGAGTATTTTCTATATGATAAGAGTGAAAAAAGATATTACTTTTATGACTTTACAATACTAAAGGATGATTTAAAGATTATTATAGAATATAATGGTTCCAAATTTCATCCAAGAAAGTATAGTCTAACAGAAGAAGAATGGAAAAACTGGAGATGTTTATTTAACGAGGATATTGATGCTGATACTAAGTATAAATATGATTGTAAAAAGAGAGATTTGGCCTTGGATAATGGATTTCAATATTTAGAGATCTGGTCTGATGATGTTTTTGATTCTAATATAGAAAAATCAATTGATTTCATTCTACAATCACTTCAAAATGTGGTTTAAATTTGTTCCATACTTCAATTATTGGATCTATATCAATACCTGTTTTAAAAATTATACAATTTGTACATACGGATCCGTCCCCTGAGTAAAGTGGTTGATTAAAGTATCTAATTTGATATCCATCTATTGATTTTAAATATTGATAATTTATTCTAGATCTTTTATTTAGTTTATCAATCGGACAATCTTCATTCTCCATAAGTGTGTGCATTATTATCAAAACTTCAACATTTTCCTCTTTTAAAAAGTTTTCGGTAATTTCAGTGACCGTTGAGAGTATGTTATATGGATTTTTATTTGACTGGTGGAATCCGATTTCTCTGTTAGTTTTTAAATCATATTGTCTAGACCAACAAGATTTATATTCTTTGGTAAAAGATGGAATGAAATCGACTTTATAAGTTAATTCATCAGTTGTAAATTCATAACTATTGTCACTGATTTTATTAAAGGGATTTTTTCTATTTGTTAGTTCTATTTCTTCAAAGTATTTCAAGTGTCTCATGTTTTATATATAAACAATTAATAGTAGAATTTATATAAATATCATGATAAATTGGATTAAAAACTTATTTAAAAAGAAAGAGGAATTAATTATTCCTTTCTCTCTTCCAAATAATTGGACAATTAGTAGTACTAACAATAGAGTCGTATATAAAATACTTTTTGGCAAATTGTCTAAAGAAGAAGCTGAGAAACAATTAAAACAACTTATTTCAAATTATCAAACTCCACTAACTAAATCTGAAAAAATTGAAAGGATTTTAAACAGAATACAACCTAAAGAGGAAAATTAATATAATAAAGACAATAAAATTTAAAAACATGAAATCAATAATTAATTTAAATACAGATTTAGACTTTACAAAAGTACCGCTATTCTTCGGTGGCGATCTATCATTACAAAGATATGATAAATTTAGATATGAGAAGATTTTTAATATGTTTAAACAACATATTTCTTACTTTTGGAGACCAGAAGAAATTAACTTATCAAAAGATAAAGCAGATTTTCAATCATTAACGGAACATGAGAAGTTCATTTTTACAAAAAACTTAGGATATCAAATTCTTTTAGACTCAGTTCAAAGTCGTGGTATTTCTAATCTATTATCAGATTGTTCAAATCAAGAAGTAGAATTATTTTCAAAGACTTGGGAATTTTTTGAAACACTGCACTCTTACTCCTACACATATATTATTAAAAATATTTACTCAAATCCTAGTGAAGTTTTTGATAATATTTTAAAAGATGAGGAAATTGTTAAGAGAACAACCTCAGTGACTTATTACTATGATGATTTGATTAACTCACTTGATAGTGATACTGAACATGATAGAAAAAAGAAGTTATATTTAACACTTGTTTCTATTAATATTCTTGAAGGTATTAGATTCTATGTTTCATTTGCTTGTTCATACTGCTTTGCCCAGAATAAGAAAATGGAAGGAAATGCTAAGATTATCTCATTAATCAATCGTGACGAAAATTTACATATGGGATTCACATCATTCTTATTAAAAACTTTAAAAGAAGAGTGGTCGGAAGGTTTTCAACAAATTGCAACTGAATGTGAGCCATTAGTTATTAAGATGTATGAGGATGCTGCTAAGGAGGAACTAGAATGGGCTGAATATCTATTCAAAGATGGTTCAATGATTGGGTTAAATGCTGAGATTTTAACTCAATATATGAAGTGGTTAACAAATAATCGTATGAAAATTATTGGTTTAGATCCTCTTTTCGATAAAGTTCAGAATCCAATTTCTTGGATTAATAACTGGACATCTGGTTCTACATCAGTTCAAAATGCTCCTCAAGAAACTGAGATTGAAACTTATGTGGTTGGTGCTTATAAGCAAGATGTTGATGAGGAAAGTTATGATGAATTTGATTTTTAATAATGAATAAACATGAATTACATGAATTAACTGTGTATTTTGATTATCTTAATACTCACAAAATAGAGATTTTTAATTCTCTTCACAAATTAAAAAATAATAGAGAATTGAAACTCTCTAATTTATTAAATGGAGATGATTTATTACCTGAGGTAATATGCGAAATTGATAATTTAATTTTAAATTTAAATAAAATTTCAGAAAAAAATGATGAATTAATTAAAAATTCTGATGATTTAAATTTTATAAAAGATTGGTTAGAGTTTTATGCAAAACGACTTGATGATGTTATTTTATATATCGAGTATCTTGATGAAACAATAAACCGACAAAAGTATTGGAAAATTTAATAAATACATAATGGAAAAAAAGATATTACCTTATTTAGTAGTACTTTCTGCACTTTCTGTTTCTTTATCAGCAGCGTTCTACTCTGTTACTGGACTTGGAAAGATGTTTTCAGGTGCTAGTATTCAAGTGATGATTATGATGGGTTCACTTGAGATAGCTAAATTAGTTTTAGCGTCATTATTATACCAATATTGGGGAAAATTAAATAAAGCATTAAAATTTTATTATTTTGTAGCTTTATTTGTTCTTATGTCTATTACATCTGCTGGTATTTATGGATATTTATCATCAGCTTATTCTGAGACTTCTAATAAAGTTGAAAATATTGATAAACAAGTTAAAGTTCTTGATACAAAACGTGAGATGTACCAAGTTCAATTGAATGATGTTAGATCTGAGAAGGAAAGAATTAGCTCAAATATTTCAGAATTAACAAAAGCGGTTTCTAATAATTTTATTCAGACAAAGGATAGAAAGGGTAATATTATCACAACATCTTCATCTGCTAATAGAAAGGTTTATGAGGAACAACTTAAATCGTCACAAAAAAGAAGAGATGATATTTTACTTACTGAAACTGCTTTAAATGATTCTATTACTAAAATAGATTTAAAAAAATTAGACTTAGAAACTAATACTGATATTGCTGGTGAGGTTGGTCCTTTAAAATACATCGCTAAATTAACTGGCAAATCAATTGATCAGGTTATTAATTGGTTTATTATTGCTTTAATGTTGGTATTTGATCCCTTAGCAGTTTCTCTTGTAGTAGGTGCGAATGTTATTTTCAGAGATAAGAAGAAAGAGGAAGAAAAATTATTACTTAGTAAAGAAATTGATAATAAAATAAAGGATTTTGAAATAAAAGAAAAGGAATTTAATATTTTAAGTAAAGAGTTTGAAAATAAGTTACTTAAAATTAAAAATGATGAGATTAATTCGTTGGAAAAAATATCTCAGAGAGAAAAGGAAATTAATGAAAAGGAAAGTGAGATAAAGGAGTTGGGTGAAAAGGTTAGAGTTAAATCTGAGGAAATGAATTTAGATTTTCAAACAAAAGAAAAAAGTTTTGAAGACTATGCTGATTCTGAAAGAAAAAAGTTAGAAGAAAAAAGATTGGAAATTAATGATTTACAAAATGAGCTACAACAAAAAACTGAAAATTATAGAGAGCTTATTCTAAAAGAAGAAGAAGAATATAAATCTAAGTTGGACACACAAAGAAAAAAATTAGAAGAAGATTCTCAAATATTAAAAAAGGAAAGAAAAGAATTTAATAGTTTTAAGAAAAAAGTTCTTGAAGATAGAGAAGATGTCGATGATTTGATGATTAAGTTAGAATCTAAAGAAGAAGAACTAAATCAAAGAGAAAATGAATTGGACCGAATAAAGGAAGAACTAGAGAGCTTAGACCAAGAGATCAAATCTTGGGAGTCACAAAATTTTAAAATGAAAAGAATGAATAGACCACCATCCTCTTTGTAAAAAATCCACACTTGAATTTTTTTAATTTTTTGACATCATATATAATAACATCTGAATATTTAAAAATTTTAAACTTTATTAAAACTTTTAAAACTTTTAATATAAAAGATAGACAATCAAAAATAATCCAGTAGCGATTTTGAGGGTTACTTCGTATGGAAAAAATACTCTCGAAAAGTTATCTCTGGTCCATTATATATTGAATGTTAAAGCAAACATAGTGATAGATTGAGTTACTTCGAATATAATTCAACTAAACACAGAAAGACTGAAAGCTAATCCAAGCAATCAGATTGGTAGTGAAATAATAAGCTACTCGGTGAAAAAGGATAGAGTAATTCACTTTAAGGATTCAAGAATTTACCACTTCTTGTAAATAAAGAGTAGGATAAGATGTATATCCTAAAGAATATCGGTCCTAGACTTCGGGATGAAGTCCGGATGACATCTCACTCTAGATTTACTTGTTTGCCACATTAATATAAAGAAGACCAGATTTACGTAAGTGAATCTGGTTTTTTATTGAAAAAAATTAAAAATTAATATATGTCAAAGTTTAACGCAACATCACCAAAACAAAAGACACTTACAACTAACATTGCAGGTGGTCAGGCTTACAAACAATCAAACGAATTAGAATTAATATCAATTCTTTTGACTTCGTTTGTTAGTGATCAGTTTTATAGATCATCTAATGATACTTTAAATAGAGTTAAAGAACTTCTAGGTAAAGTTGATCCTAAATTTGCAGCAAAAGCTGCAATTTTTGCTCGTGATAAATTTGGTATGAGAAGTATCGCACATGCGTTGGCTGGCGAATTAACTTCAAATATCTCTGGTCAAGAATGGTCTAAAAACTTTTATGATAAAGTAGTTGTTCGTGTTGATGATATGACTGAAATTATGTCTTATTACCTTGAGAATAAAACTGACAAGAATAAACCAAAGTTTCCAAATTCTTTGAAAAAAGGATTTGCATCAGCATTTAATAGATTTGATAATTATCAACTTGCTAAATATAAGAGTGAGGGTAAAGAAGTTAAACTTATTGATATAGTAAATTTAGTTCATCCAATTCCAAACTCATCAAATAGAGAAGCTCTGGCTAAACTTGTTTCTGGTGGGTTGAAATCGACTGATACTTGGGAATCCAAGTTATCTAAAGCTGGTCAAGATGCATCTAATGGTGAAGAGTTGTCACAGTTAAAATCAGATGCTTGGGGTGAGTTACTTACAACAAAAAAGATTGGATATTTTGCACTTCTTAGAAACTTGAGAAATATTATTAATCAAGCTCCACAATTTGTTGGTTTAGCTTGTGATATGTTAACAGATGAAAAACTAATTAAGTCAAGTCGTATTCTTCCATTTAGGTTCTCAACCGCTTATGAAGAAATCTCTAAGTTAGGATCTTCATCCGATGTTAGAATGGTGATGACTGCGTTACATCAGGCTTTGGATATATCATCAATTAATATTCCTAAATTTGATGGTGAAACATTAGTAGTACTTGATGTATCAGGATCTATGAGTGGAAAACCATCTGAAATAGCATCTTTATTTGGTGCTATGTTATCAAAGGCTAATAATTGTGATGTTATGACATTTGCTACAAGTGCTAGTTACAAAGCATATAATCCAATGGACTCAATACTTACTATTAGAAATGGGTTCCGTTTCTCTGGTGGTGGAACAAATTTTAAAGATATTTTCTTAAAAGCTATCAAGAAATATGATAATATTATAATACTTAGCGACCTTCAAGGATGGATTGGTGATACAACACCATCATCTGAATTTAATCTTTATAAGAAGAAATTTAATTGTAATCCTCATGTGTTTTCCTGGGATCTAACAGGATATGGAAGCTTACAATTGCCAGAATCTCAGGTTTATTGTCTATCTGGATTTTCAGACAAAGTTTTCGATATAATAGAATTATTAAAAACAGATAAAAATCATTTGTTGAACGAAATAAATTCTATTTGTATTTAAAATCATTTTCAGATAGTACTCCCTTTTTCTTATTAATTGACCTTTTTGTTATACAGAGATTATTTATATTTCCTATATCAATTGGGTCAATTTTATTTATAAATCCATAATATATTGATATTTTATGATCTATTGATGGGTAATCATTATTATTATAATCCATAGAGTAGTTTTGTAAAATATATTCACCATCATAGTAATCATATCCATTCCAGTTTTCTATAAGTATTTTTTTAACTCTATATGTTAATTTCCATACTTCATCTTTATAAATTTCAAATTCATTTTTATCTTTTATTGTGATATACGGATTATATCCATATTTTTCTTTAAAAAATTCACCTTTGATTTCATTTGAGCTAAAAATATGATTAATTCCATAATTCTTTTGAAATGTATTTCTTTTTTTCTCTTTTATATAGTCTAACTTTGATACATTATCTACACCAAATTTATCAATATTCATTTTTTTAAATTTATCAATAAATTCTTTAGATTTCATATGGTGACTTACCCCATATTTATCTAGATTATATTTTATAGTTTTATTTTTTATATCATTAGATTGTAGATAAAAATCAGTTCCATATTTTTCATTATTAGTTTCTTTAGTTTTAACTAAATATTCATTAGTTTTAGTAAAACTATCAACTCCATATTTTTCTAAGCAAGTTTTTTTTCTCTTTTCTACCACATTTGGATCATTCCAGGAACATTTTCGGGAACATCTTTTTGAATAACCCTCACTATATTTTAAATATTTAACAGGATTTCCACAATAACATAAAATTACTTTATTTATATTATTATCTACACAATATACTCTCTCACCAATACTTGCAGATTCAGATAGAAATTCTGTTCTTTTTATTAGTTCAATCTTTAAATCTTTATCTTTAAATTTTGAAATTTTAACTTTCAAAGGTAATTTTATAACATCATCATAGTTTATCATATATGTATATATAAAATATGATAGTCTCTTTATTCTATTTGATTGATTATTTAAATTTTCTATTTTTGATAATCATTTTAGTGTGTGTTGAATGTGTTAATTCAACATTAAAATCCTTTTTAACTTGTTCTTTTAGGAAAGGTAATAGAAAATCTTCCTCATAAACAATTTTATAATCTCCTGGTATTTTAGATTTAACCGTTTCTAATGAAACAGGAAGATAATTTTCATTAACTTCTCTATCCCAGTTGTCTGTAAATCTATATTTCATTAAGTAATGAACGAATGTTCTATAATTATCACTAATAGTTCCCCATTTTTTTTCAAATGAGTCTAGATAAAATTTATCAGTTTTAGATCTAACTTTTCTGACATCATCTTTAAAGTGGTTAATCTCTTGTTTATCCATTTCTAAAGATGGTATCATATCTCTAATTGTGATATATTTAAAATCACCGCCAAATACTTGTTCATTCCAGAATTGTGATATTACATTTGGTCTTGAATAAGAATAAACTTCATGTATTACAGAACTTAGATTTAATAATGGGCTTTTGGATCCACTAGTATATTTGACTGCATCATACCAATTGTTAGTAAATATTGCTTTTTTTCCTAGTTTCGATTGTGCTTTAGATAGCATTGTATCATCTAAATCATATCCTATTAGTTTAACTCCTGGTTTTATTTTAGAAAGT
>Ga0116180_1000772_pt1 | contig 28473 bp, 25 predicted proteins | sample AD_UKC073_MetaG_FD_89804 | JGI IMG/M metagenome (GOLD analysis project Ga0116180, IMG submission 89804) | Active sludge microbial communities of municipal wastewater-treating anaerobic digesters from USA - AD_UKC073_MetaG | ecosystem: Engineered > Bioreactor > Anaerobic > Digestate | place: USA... | reverse complement strand
GCTGGTGACGCTGGTCGGCGCCCCCGCCGCGGCGGCGGATCCCTGCCCGGACGTCGACGTGGTGTTCGCCCGGGGCACCGGTGAGCCGATGGGTGTCGGTGTGATCGGGCAGGCCTTCGTCGATGCCCTCATGGCCGCGCTCAGGTCTGATATCGGCGACCACGGGACCGTCGAGGTCTACCCGGTCAACTATCCGGCCAGTCGGGACTACCCGACCGCGGTCGAGGGCGTTGCCGACGCGGGTAACCATGTCCGCGACATGATCGCCCGGTGTCCGGCCACCAGGATGGTGCTGGGCGGCTACTCCCAGGGCGCCGGCGTGATCGCCCTGCTGACCTCCGACGGCACCGCAGTCGGATCGGCTGCCCTTCCGGGCCTGCCTGCGCCGCTTCCGCCCGAGACCGGTGAGCATGTAGCCGCGGTGGCGCTTTTCGGCAAGCCGTCCGCCGCGACACTGAACGCCGAGAACATGCCGCCGATCAACGCCAACCCGGTGTTCGCCGCGAAGACCATCGACCTGTGTGTCGCCGGCGATCCGATCTGCTCGCCGGATCAGAGCGCCAGCATCGTGCCGCACCTGCTGTACGGGGTGAACGGGATGGCCTCCCAGGCAGCGGATTTCGCCGCGCAACGCATCGCGGAATAACCCGGCTCAGCCGGCGAGGGAGGGCATGACCGCCTCGATCAGATGCGGTCCGGGTGTGCCGAACGCCCACCGCAGCGCTTCGGCGAGCTCTTCGGCGGTATCGACCCGGCGGGCCGGAACGCCCATCCCCTGCGCGATCATCACGAAATCCAGCACCGGCGGGGTCAGGTCCAGCAGCGACTCCGCCTCGGGCCCGGGCCCGGTACCGCTCTGCGCACCGACCCGCTGCAGTTCGATGCGCAGGATGTCGTAGGCCCGGTTCGCGTACACCACGGTGGTGATGTCGAGGTTCTCCCGGGCGTGGCTCCACAACGCCGAGATGGTGTACATCGCCGAACCGTCGGACTCCAGGCACAGCACCGGACGGTCCGAGGCCGCCACCGCGGCGCCGAGCGCCACCGGCAGCGCGTAGCCGATCGAACCGCCGGTGAGCGTCAACCAGTCGTGCGCGGGGGCGCCGGCGGTGAACTGGGGAAGCAGCAGACCGGAGGTGTTGGACTCGTCGACCACGATCGCCCGTTCGGGCAGCATCGCGCCGATCACCTGCGCCGAGGTCTGCACGGTCAGCGGCCCGGCCGGCAGGTCCGGGCGTGCCGCCGGCGCTGTGGGTGCGACGACGTCCGGAGCCAACGCGTCGGCGAGTGCGGTGAGTGCCGCGGCCGCGCCGACCGGCCCGGACAGCGTGTGCACCTCGCAGCCCTCCGGCACCAGATCGCTGGGCTTACCCGGGTAGCCGAAGAACGTCACCGGTGCGGCCGCCCCGGCCAGGATCAGTCGACGCGCGCCGCGCAACTGTTCGACCGCCGCCTCCCCGAAGTAGGCGATCCGTTCGACGGCCGGGATCCCCGCGCCGCGCTCCAACCGGGTCGGGAAGGTCTCGCAGAACAGCTTCGCCCCGAATCGCAGCGCCAGCCTCGCCGCGGCCTCGAGTCCCGCCGACCGGGTGGCGTCACCGCCCACCAGGATGACGGCGGGCTCCCCGGAAAGCAGCGCCTCCTCCGCGGCGGCGAAATCGAATTCGCGGGTATCGGTCTGTGCGTCAGCAGTTTCCGCCAGACCGGCACCATCGGACCAGGACACGTCCGCGGGCAGGATCACGGTGGCGATACGGTGCTCGGCGCGGGCGAAGGCGATGGCGGCCAGCGTGTCGGCGCCGACATCGGCCGCGCTCATGGTGCGGCGCACCCACCCCGACACGGTGCCGGCCACGGAGTCGATGTCGGACTCCAACGGCGCGTCGTAACGTTTGTGATACGTCGCGTGGTCGCCGACGACGACCAGCATCGGCACGTGGGCGCGACGGGCGTTGTGCAGGTTGGCGAGCCCGTTTCCCAGGCCTGGCCCCAGATGCAGCAGCACCGCGGCGGGGTCTGCGGACATCCGGGCGTATCCGTCCGCCGCTCCGGTGGCCACCCCCTCGAAAAGGGTGAGCACACCGCGCATGTCGGGCACGGCATCCAGGGCGGCGACGAAATGCATCTCCGAGGTTCCCGGGTTGGCGAAACACACCCGGATGTCGTTGTCGACCAGCGTGGTGATGAGTGCCTGGGCGCCGTTCACGAACCGACTGTAGAGCGCGGCGACTCAGGCGTCGCGGATATCGTCCAGTCGCCGGGTCGCCGCCTCGAACCCGGACACCAGTTCCGCCACGATCTCCGCGGCCGGCCGGATCGTGTTCATCCGGCCGACGATCTGACCCACCGGCATTGCCACCGCGGTGGGATCCTGTGACCGGCTCATCCGGGCGTGCGCCTCGGCGACCAGCACGTTCTGCAACGGCATCGGCAGCGGATCGGGGGCGCCCTCGGCGTCCCAGGCATCCGTCCATCGACTCTTGAGAAGTCGAGCGGGCTTGCCGGAGTAGATCTTTCGGCGCACCGTATCGCTGGACGTCGCGGCCAGCAGTGCCTGCTGGATCACCGACGGGCCACCTTCGGCGCGCTCGCCCAGGTCGTACTCGCTGGCGGTGAGGAACGCCGAACCCATCCAGACCCCGGATGCCCCCAACGCCAGCGCGGCGGCGACCTGGGCTCCGGTGCCGATTCCGCCGGCGGCCAGGACGGGGGTGTCGCCGACTGCCCCGACGACCTCCGGCACCAGCACCATGGAGGCGATCTCGCCGGTGTGGCCGCCGGCCTCGTATCCCTGGGCGACGACGATGTCGACGCCGTTATCGGCGTGCCGGAGAGCGTGTCCGGCGGTCCCGGCGAGCGCCGCCACCGGGACGCCGGCATCATGCGCCTGCTCGAGCACGTCCGCCGGCGGCGACCCCAGCGCGTTGGCGATGAGGCTGATCCGGTGACGCGGTTTCCCGTGGCCGAGTGCGACGTCGACGTGCGAGCGAGCCACTGAGTGCAACCAGCCCAGGACGCCTTCGTTACCGGGGCCGTCGCCGGGTAGCGGGGGCACGCCGAGTGCGGCCAGGGTCGTGTCGACGAAGTCCCGGTGCCCCCGCGGAATCAGCTTGTTGATGTCGATACTGCTGCCCTCGGTCGGGACCTTCGCCGGCATCACGACGTCGACACCGTACGGTTTGCCGTCGGTGTTGGCGTCCATCCAGCACAGCACCGACTCCAGATCGTCGGGGTCGTTGAACCGCACGCAGCCCAGCACGCCCATCCCGCCGGCCCGCGTGACCGCCGCCGCCACCTTCTCCGACGGGGTGAAGACGAAGAGGGGGTAATCGATGCCGAATCGGTCGCACAGTGCGGTGCGCATCAGACGGGTTCCTCGCTTGCTCGATGTTTGGCGTTGACCTCGTCGGCGGGCCGTAGTTCGGTCTGCTTCTTGGCCCAGGTGTAGTCGGGCTTGCCGGCCGGGGAGCGCTGGACTTCGTCGACCAGCCAGAGGCTGCGCGGCACCTTGTATCCGGCAATCTGATGGCGCACGAACGCATCCAGGTCCGCCAGCGTCGGCCGGGCGCCCGGCCGCGGGGCGACCACCGCGGCCACATGCTGGCCGTAGCGTTCGTCGGGCACACCGACCACCAGGGCGTCGAACACATCGGGATGCCCCTTCAGCGCGGCCTCCACCTCTTCGGGGTAGACCTTCTCCCCGCCCGTGTTGATGGAGACCGAACCCCGGCCCAGCATGGTGACGGTGCCGTCGGCTTCGACCATCGCGTAGTCGCCGGGGATCGCGTAACGCACCCCGTTGATGACGCGGAACGTCTCGGCGGTCTTCACTTTGTCCTTGTAATAGCCGACCGGGATGTTCCCGCGCTTGGCCAGGATGCCGCGGACCCCGGAGCCGGGTTGCACCTCGTTGCCGTCCTCGTCGAGGACGACGGTGTTCTTGTCGATGCTGACCCGCGGGCCGCCCGCCTGCGTCTGGCCTTTGGCGACGATGCTGGTCCCGCCGAACCCGGTCTCCGAAGAGCCGATGGAGTCGGTGATGACCCGGTTCGGCAACAGTTCCAGGAAGCGCTGCTTGAGACTGGGCGAGAACAATGCGGCGGTGCTGGCCAGCAGGAACAGCGAGGACAGGTCGCGGTCCTCGACGGTACCCTCCAGGGCGTCGAGCAGCGGCCGACCCATCGCATCGCCGGTGAAGAACAACAGGTTGACTTTGTGCTTCTCGATCGCCCGCCACACCTCTTCGGCGTCGAATTCCGGCGCCAGCACGACGGTCTGGCCGGCGAACAGCGCCATCCAGGTGGCCGACTGGGTGGCGCCGTGGATCATCGGGGGGATCGGGAAGCGGATCATCGGCGGGCCGGCCGTGGCCTGGCGGGCGTGGTCGTACTCGTCTTTGACGAACTCCCCGGTGCCGAAGTCGGTGCCGCCCAGCAGCACTCGGTAGATGTCCTCGTGGCGCCACATCACCCCCTTGGGGAAACCGGTGGTGCCGCCGGTGTACAGCAGATAGATGTCGTCGGCGCTGCGCTCGCCGAAGTCGCGTTCGGGTGAACCCTGGGCGAGGGCGTCGTCGAAATCCACCCCGCCGTAGCCGGTGTAGTCGGCGTCGGTGCCGTCGTCGACCACGATGACGGTCTTCACGTTCCGCGTGTCCGGCAGCACGTTGGCCACCCGGTCGGCGTATCGGCGTTCGTGCACCAGGGCCACCATGTCGGAGTTGTCGAACAGGTAGCGAAGTTCGGCCTCGACGTAGCGGTAGTTGACGTTGACCAGGATCGCGCCGGCCTTGACGATGCCCAGCATGGCGATCACGATCTCGATGCGGTTGCGGCAGTACAGTCCGACCTTGTCCCCCCTGCCGACGCCGTGGTCGATCAGATAGTGCGCGAACCGGTTTGCCTTCTCCTCGAGTTCGGCGTAGGTGATCTGGTCATCCCCGCAGATCAGGGCCACCCGATCGGGGACGGCATCGATGGCGTGCTCGGCAAGATCGGCGATGTTCAAGGCCACAGTGCCCAAATTAGAACGTGTTACATTTTTTCTCAAGGATATGGGAGGAGGACCTATGGCTGATGCCCTGATCGAGCAGCGCGGGCACGTCCTCATCGTCACGATGAACCGTCCGGAGTCCCGCAATGCGCTGTCCGGTGAGATGTTGTCGATCATGGTCGAGGCCTGGGACCGCGTCGACAACGATCCCGACATCCGGGTGTGCATCCTGACCGGGGCCGGCGGCTACTTCTGCGCGGGCATGGACCTCAAGGCCGCCACCGCCAAGCCGCCGGGCGACTCGTTCAAGGACGGCAGCTACGACCCGTCACGTATCGACGGTCTGCTGAAGGGCCGGCGGCTGACCAAGCCGCTGATCGCCGCCGTCGAGGGGCCGGCGATCGCCGGGGGCACCGAGATCCTGCAGGGCACCGACATCCGGGTGGCCGGCGAGAGTGCGAAGTTCGGCATCTCCGAGGCCCGCTGGAGTCTGTACCCGATGGGCGGTTCGGCGGTGCGCCTGGTGCGCCAGATCCCGTACACCATCGCCTGCGACCTGCTGCTGACCGGACGGCACATCACCGCCGCGGAGGCCAAGGAGATCGGGCTGATCGGCCATGTGGTGCCCGATGGTCAGGCCCTCGGGAAGGCGCTGGAGATCGCCGAGGTGATCGCGAACAACGGCCCTCTTGCGGTGCAGGCGATCCTGCGCTCGATCCGCGCGACCGAAGGCCTGCCCGAGAACGAGGCCTTCGCGATCGACACCACGATCGGCATCGAGGTGTTCCTCTCCGAGGATGCCAAGGAGGGGCCGCGGGCGTTCAAGGAGAAGCGGCCGCCCCGATTCACGATGCGCTAGTTCACGATGCGCTAGTTCACGGTGCGGTAGCCCACCGTGCGCTGACCCAACCGCGCCCGCGACTGTGCGGTTTCGTCCCGGACACGCCGCGGGCGGCGCTGGAATCGCACGCTCGGCGTGTTCGATCAGGCGAGCACCGGTCGTGTCGGCGTGAAGACGACGGGCATGGCCTCCAGGCCGCTGACGAAGTTCGCCGGCCGCAACGGCAGCGCAGAGTCGGTGCATCCGGGGGCGAGCCGAAGGTCGGGCAACCGGGTCAGCAGTCGGCGCAGCATCGTCGTCAACTCCAGGCGCGCCAGTTGGTTACCGAGGCAGAAATGCGTGCCGAACCCGAATGCCAGGTGGCTGTTGGGGTTTCGGTCGATACGGAAGTTCTCCGGATCACCGAACACCTGCTCGTCGAAGTTCGCCGACTCGAACAGCAGCACCATCTTCTCGCCGGCACGCAACTGGGCGCCGTGGAACTCGGCGTCGGCGGTCAGGGTCCGGGCCATGTTCTTCACCGGGGAGGTCCAGCGCAGCATCTCCTCGACGGCACCGGGCACCAGGGTCGCATCGGCGAACAACCGGGCCCACTGATCGCGGTGCCGCAGGAGTTGTTCGGTGCCGCCGGACAGGGTGTGCCGGGTGGTCTCGTCGCCGCCGATCAGGATCAGCAGGGTTTCGAACACGATCTCGTCGTCGGACATCCGCTGACCGTCGACCTCGGCGTTGACCAGCACCGAGAACAGGTCGTCGGTCGGCTCGGCCCGGCGCTTGGCCGTGGTCTCCATCGCGAACGCCGAGTAGTCGGCGAACGCCTGCATCAACGCCTGCACGGCGGCCTCGTCGGCGGCGGAGGTCAACCCGCACACCAGATCGTCGGACCACTTCAGCAGCGTTGCGCGGTCGCCGGGCAGCACCCCCAGCATGTCGCCGATCACCGCCATCGGCAGCGGGGCGGCGAGGTCGCGGACGAAGTCGCACTCCCCGCGCTCGCACACCGCGTCGATCAGGTCATCGCACAGCGCCGCGATACCGGCGGCCTGGTCCATCACCCGCTTGCGGGTGAACCCGGCGTTGACGAGTTTGCGGCGCAGCAGGTGCGCCGGGTCGTCCATGTCGATCATGTAGGGCATGGCGGGCTGGTCGGGTCGGATACCCCCGGTGGAGGAGAACAGTTCGGGGTTGCGCTCGGCCTCGATCACGGCCTGATAGCCGGCGGCGGCGGCCAACCCGTTGCGGTCCCGAAAGACCGGCTCGTGGGCTCGCATCCAGCGGTAGGCAGCCCGCGCTCCGCCGTCTGCGTAGAAGTTGCCATCGGTCAGGTCGATGTCCGGACGAGCCACGGTATCGGTCATTGCGGCCACTCCCATCTGTTCGCTGCCCGGTTTACAGTGACCCTATGCCCGTATCGCAGCACACCGTCGCCGGAACCGTGCTGACCATGCCGGTGCGGATCCGCAAGGCCGACGTACACACCGCGATGTTCTCGGTGTCCGCCGATGCCGCCCAGCGACTGATCGACTACAGCGGCCTGCAGGTCTTCCGGCACCGGCCCGGCCGGGCCATCGTCACGCTGATGCTCGCCCGCTACCTCGACGGTGACCTCGGCCGCTACCACGAGTTCGGCACCTGCGTGATGGTCAACCCGCCGGAATTCCCGGCGGGCGGCCTGCGCGCCCTCACCGGCGCCGCGGCGTTCATCCATCATCTGCCGGTCGATCAGGCCTTCACCCTGGAGGCCGGTCGCAGTATCTGGGGCTTCCCGAAGATCATGGCGGACTTCACCGTTCGCGATTCGAGCACCTTCGGCTTCGAGGTCTCCGAGGGCGGGTCGCTGATCGCCGCCATGCAGTTCCGCCGCGGGTTCCCGGTGCCCTCGCTGCGCACACGCCCGCGGATCCTGAAGACCTACTCCTGCGGCGACGGCATCACCCGGGAGATCCCGTGGGAGATGACCAACCGGCACATCCGGGTCCGCCCCGGCGGCGCGATCCTGCGACTGGGCGACCATCCCTACGCCGAGGAACTCGCCTCGCTGGGGCTGCCCACGCGGCCGATGATGTCCGGTTCGGTCGGCCATGTGGCGATGACGTTCGGCGACGGGCACGTCGTCCGCTGATCTCATCGCCGCGTCACAGCAACGCGGCGAGTTCCCGGATCTGTTCGGGGCTGCGCGCGCCGATGACCATCATCGTCACCCCGGCGGCCTCCCAGACCGCGATCTGCTTCTTGACGAAGTCGACGTCTCCGACGATCGCCGCGTCATCGACCAGTTCGTCGGGAATCGCCTTGGCCGCCTCATCCTTGCGGCCGGACCGGAACAGCGCGGTGACGTCCGCGACGACCTCGGCGTAACCCATCCGCCGGTAGACCTCGGCGTGGAAGTTGGTGTCCTCCGAACCCATCCCGCCCATGTAGAGCGCCAGGAAGGGTTTGATCATCTCGAACGTCGCGGCGCGGTCGTCGGTGACGACGACCTGGGCGGTGGCGCAGATCTCGAAATCCTCGCGCGTGCGGCGCGCCCCGGGCCTGGCGAAGCCCTCGTCGAGCCACTCGTTGTACATGTCGGCCAGCCGGGGCGAGTAGAAGATCGGCAGCCAGCCGTCGCAGATCTCGGCGGCCAGTGCGATGTTCTTGGGCCCTTCGGCGCCCAACATGATCGGAATATCCGCCCGCAAGGGGTGCACGATCGGCTTGAGCGCCTTGCCCAGGCCGGTGGTGCCCTCCCCGGTCAGCGGCAGCGGATAGTGCGGGCCGGCGCTGGTCACCGGGGCCTCCCGGGCCCACACCTGGCGGACGATGTCGATGTACTCCCGCGTGCGCGCCAGTGGCTTGGGGAACCGCTGGCCGTACCAGCCCTCGACGACCTGCGGCCCGGACACACCGAGGCCGAGGATGTGGCGGCCGCCGGAGAGGTGGTCCAGGGTCAGCGACGCCATCGCACACGCGGTCGGGGTCCGCGCCGACAGTTGCACCACCGAGGTACCCAACCGCAACTTCTTCGTCTCACGCCCCCACCAGGCCAACGGGGTGAACGCATCCGAACCCCACGCCTCGGCGGTGAACACGGTGTCGAAGTCGGCGGCCTCGGCGGCCGCCACCAGTTCGGCGTGGTTGGCGGGCGGCTGGGCACTCCAATATCCGAGTTGCAGGCCGAGTTTCATTCCGGTGCCGCCTTTCCTTGCCACGATTCTTAGAACCTGTTCTACTCGATGGCGTGAGCGTCAGCCAGAGCACGCCGGCCATCATGGCCTTGACAGACTCCCACGAACCGCCGCTGTCGGCGCCGCTGACACTGTCTTTCGACTACACCCGTTCGGTCGGTCCGACCCTGGGCGCCTTCTTCACCGCGCTACGCTCCCGCCGCCTCGTGGGCATCCGCGGATCGGACGGTCGGGTGCACGTTCCGGTCGTCGAGTACGACCCGGTCACCTGTCGGCCGCTCACCGAGATCATCCCCGTCGGCAGCACCGGAACCGTGCTCTCCTGGACCTGGCAGGCCCACCCCCTGGAGGGCCAACCACTGGACCGGCCGTTCGCCTGGGGGTTGATCAAGCTCGACGGCGCCGACACCGCACTGCTGCACGCCGTCGACACCGGCGGTGACCCGGAGGCGCTCGCCATCGGCGACCGGGTGCATGCGCGGTGGGTCGACGATCCGGTGGGCGCGATCACCGACATCGCCTGTTTCGTGCCCGGCGAGGCGCCCGCGGCGGCCGCCGATGACCCCGCGGACCACCCGGCGGGGTCCGCCTCCGACGACCGCGGCCCGGTGACGATGATCGTGACCCCGGAGAACCTGAGCGTCCAGCACAGCGCATCGGCCCCGGAGAGTATCTACCTGCGCGCGCTCGCGCAGGGCACATTGCTCGGCGCCCGCCGTGGGGACACCGGCAAGGTCTATTTCCCGCCCCGCGAGGCCGACCCCTCCACCGGCCGGGAACTCGACCAGTTCGTCGAGTTGCCGGACACCGGAACGGTGACGACGTTCGCCATCATCAACATCCCGTTCGCCGGGCAGAAGATCACGCCGCCCTATGTCGCGGCCTACATCCTGCTCGACGGCGCGGACATCCCCTTCCTGCATCTGGTCACCGGGATCGACGCCGCCGACGTCCGGATGGGTTTGCGGGTGAAGGCGGTGTGGAAGCCCCGCGAGGAGTGGGGCCTGGGCATCGACAACATCGAACACTTCACGCCGTCCGGTGAACCCGACGCCGAGTTCGACAGCTATAAGCACCACCTGTGACGGGCTCGATGATCGTCCACGCGAAGGGGAACTGAGCACAGCATGAGCAGAGACGTCGCCGTCGTCGGCTTCGCGCACGCCCCGCACGTCCGCCGCACCGCCGGCACGACCAACGGCGTCGAGATGCTGATGCCCTGTTTCGCCGCGCTCTACGAAGATCTGGGGATCACCCAGCGCGACATCGGCTTCTGGTGTTCCGGGTCGTCGGATTACCTTGCCGGACGGGCATTCTCGTTCCTCAACGCGATCGACGCGATCGGCGCGGTTCCGCCGATCAACGAGTCCCATGTGGAGATGGACGCGGCGTGGGCACTGTACGAGGCCTATATCAAGGTGCTGACCGGCCAGGTGGACACCGCCTTGGTGTACGGCTTCGGGAAGTCCAGCGCCGGGACGTTGCGCCGGGTGCTGGCCCTGCAGACCGATCCCTACACCGTGGCCCCGTTGATGCCCGACGCGGTGTCCCTGGCCGGCCTGCAGGCCCGCCTCGGACTGGAATCCGGCAGGTGGACCTACGAGCAGATGGCGCAGGTGGCCCTGGCGAGCATGGCCGTCGCGCCACGCACCGACTCGGTCGAACCGGCCGACACCGTCGAGGAACTCCTGAGCCGCCCGTTCTTCGCCGACCCCCTGCGCCGCCACGACATCGCGCCCATCACCGACGGGGCTTCCGCGATCGTCATCGCCGCCGGTGACCGCGCCCGGGAACTGCGCGAAAGACCGGCCTGGATCACAGGTTTCGAGCACCGGATCGAGACACCGGTGCTCGGTGCCCGGGACCTGACGACCTCCCCGTCGACGGCCGCCTCCGCCAGTGCCGCGACCGGCGGTGATCTGGGATCGATCGACGTGGCCGAGATCTACGCGCCGTTCACCCATCAGCAACTGATCCTGACCGAGGCGATCGGGCTGACCGGGTCGACGGTGATCAACCCCTCCGGTGGCGCGCTGGCGGCGAATCCGATGTTCTCCACCGGCCTGGAGCGGATCGGTTTCGCCGCCCGGCACATCTTCGACGGATCAGCCCGCAGGGCGCTGGCCCATGCCACCAGCGGCCCTGTGCTGCAACAGAATCTGGTCGCCGTGCTGGAGGGTGAGTGATGGTAGCCGCACAGACCCCCCCGCAGCAGTCACCGACGACGAAGCACCTCGCCGCGGTGCTGGGCACCGGGCAGACCAAGTACGTCGCCAAGCGCACCGACGTCTCCATGAACGGTCTGGTCCGGGAGGCGATCGACCGCGCGCTGGCCGACAGCGGATCGGACTTCGACGCGATCGACGCCGTCGTCGTCGGCAAGGCCCCCGACTTCTTCGAAGGCGTCATGATGCCCGAACTGTTCATGGCCGACGCCCTGGGCGCGACCGGGAAGCCGTTGATCCGGGTGCACACCGCCGGGTCGGTCGGCGGGTCGACGGCGGTGGTGGCCGCGAGCCTGGTGCAGTCCGGTAAGTACCGCCGGGTGCTGGCGGTGGCCTGGGAGAAGCAGTCCGAGTCGAATGCGATGTGGGCGCTGTCGATTCCGGTGCCGTTCACCAAACCGGTCGGCGCCGGCGCAGGCGGCTACTTCGCCCCGCATATCCGCGCCTATATCCGCCGTTCCGGCGCGCCGTCGCATATCGGGGCGATGGTCGCGGTGAAGGACCGCCTCAACGGCGCGAAGAACCCACTGGCGCACCTGCATCAGCCGGACATCACGCTGGAGAAGGTGATGGCCTCGCCGATGCTGTGGGACCCGATCCGGTTCGACGAGACCTGCCCGTCCTCGGACGGTGCGGCGGCGATGGTCATCGGTGACGAAGACGCCGCCGACCGTCGCCTCGCCGAGGGCCATCCGGTCGCGTGGGTTCATGCCACCGCACTGCGCACCGAACCGATCGCGTTCTCCGGCCGGGATCAGGTCAACCCGCAGGCCGGCCGGGACGCGGCGGCCGCGCTGTGGAAGTCCGCGGGGATCACCAGTCCCATCGACGAGATCGACGTCGCCGAGATCTACGTTCCGTTCTCCTGGTTCGAACCGATGTGGCTGGAGAACCTCGGTTTCGCCGCCGTGGGTACCGGCTGGAAACTCACCGAAGCCGGCGAGACGGCGATCGGCGGCCGGCTGCCGGTGAACCCCTCCGGCGGGGTGCTGTCGTCCAACCCGATCGGCGCCTCGGGGCTGATCAGGTTCGCCGAGGCGGCGATCCAGGTGATGGGTAAGGCCGGCGAGCATCAGGTGCCCGGCGCCCGGAAAGCACTCGGGCACGCCTACGGCGGCGGCTCGCAGTACTACTCGATGTGGGTGGTCGGCGCCGACAAACCGGCCCGGGACTGAACCACCGCCGTTGCACCGACCGCCGACAAAACTGTAACGTGTTCTAATTGGGGCACGGACAGCGGAGGTATCAGATGGCCACCGACATTCGCGAGATCGACACCGGCACGCTGCCGGACAGGTACGCCCGCGGCTGGCACTGCCTCGGCCCGGTGCGGACCTACCAGGACGGCAAGCCGCATCCGATCCATGCCTTCGGGACGAAGCTCGTCGTCTTCGCCGACTCCGACGGCGACCTGCACGTGCTGGACGCCTACTGCCGGCATATGGGTGGCGATCTGTCGCAGGGCACCCTCAAGGGTGACGAGGTGGCCTGCCCCTTCCACGACTGGCGCTGGGGAGGCGACGGCCGCTGCAAGTTGGTTCCGTACGCCAAGCGCACGCCGAAACTGGCCCGAACCCGGTCCTGGCACACCGATGTGCGCGGCGGTCTGCTGTTCGTCTGGCACGACCACGAGGGCAATCCGCCGCAGCCCGAGGTCCGGATCCCGGAGATTCCGCAGTGGTCCAGCGAGAACTGGACCGACTGGAAGTGGAACACGCTGCTGATCGAAGGCTCCAACTGCCGCGAGATCATCGACAACGTCACCGATATGGCGCACTTCTACTACATCCACTTCGGCCTGCCGACCTACTTCAAGAACGTCTTCGAGGGCCACATCGCCTCGCAGTACCTGCACAACGTCGGCCGGCCCGATATCGGGGGGATGGGCACCGCCTACGGCGACTCCCATCTGGATTCGGAGGCGAGCTATTTCGGCCCCTCCTTCATGATCAATTGGCTGCACAACACCTACGGCGACTTCAAGGCGGAGTCGATCCTGATCAACTGCCACTACCCGGTCACCCAGAACTCGTTCGTGCTGCAGTGGGGTGTGATCGTCGAGAAGCCGAGGGGTCTCGACGATCAGATGACCGAGCGTCTCGCGACGGCGTTCACCGACGGCGTCAGCAAAGGCTTCCTCCAGGACGTCGAGATCTGGAAACACAAGACCCGCATCGAGAATCCATTGCTGGTCGAGGAGGACGGTGCGGTCTATCAGATGCGTCGCTGGTATCAGCAGTTCTACGTCGACGTCACCGACATCACCCCCGATATGACCGACCGCTTCGAGATGGAGGTCGACACCACCAAGGCCAATGAGAAGTGGCGGGTGGAGGTCGAGGAGAACCTGCGCCGGCAAGCTGCCACGTCATGACCGGCGAGCGCCGCCCGGACGTCGAGGAGATCGCGGGTTCGATGCTGGCGCTGCACGGGATTCACGGTGCCGATGACGCCGGTGCCGATGATGTCGGTGGCGATGACGCGCTGCGGTGGCCCAAGGCCCCCGACTTCGCCAACGACCCGCACCGCGCGGCGGCCGTGCACGAGGCGACGCGCCGCGACCGCGACCGCTATCTGACTTCGGGCCTGTCGGAGGTGGACTGCCGGTTCTGCCACGCCTCGGTCCGGGTCAAGAAACTCGGTGCGCCCTATACCGCCGTGCAGTGGACGGCCGCGGCCGCCGAACGGTGCGCCTACTTCGCCGAGGTCCGGGCCGGCGGTGGCAGCAGCGCTCGGGTGCCGTCCTGCCCGCGGCTGTCCGACAGCATTCGGCACGCGGTCGCCGAGGGCTGTCTGGAGGAGTACTCCAGCGCCCCGGCGCCGGGCGACGGGTGACACCCTCGCCTACAGCCCGCGGAAGCGGTCCCGGACCTGGTCCTCGGTGAGCCCGTAGTCGGCCAGCGAATAGGTGTGCTTCGGGGCGCGGGGACCCTGCCTGCTCGCCTCGTCGGTCCGCTGGATGGCCACCCGCGCCGCCTCGGTCAGTTCGATGCCGAAGTGCCGGTAGATGGACTCCACCGTCCCCATCGGGTCGCCGATGAAGTCGCCGTAGTCGACGTCGCAGAACTGTGCGGGATTCTGGGTGGCGCGCACCGCGTTGAACCGTTCCAGTCCGCGCGACCAGGTTTCCAGCGAGTCCGCGCCGATGGTGGCGCCGACGAAGGCGGTCGACCATCCGGCGGTGGTGTGCTCGGCCAGCGAGCACATCGACGCCATGATGGTCTCCGCGGGACGGTGGCACTGGACCACCAGGGCGTCCGGGTAGATGGCGAACAGCGCGTCGAGGGCGAACAGGTGGCTGGGGTTCTTCAGGACCCAGCGCTTCTCCGGCTCGTTCATCCCGATCAACTGCAGGTTGCGGCGGTGTCGCCGATACGGCGGCGTCCAGTCCTGCCGCGCCAGCCACTGCGCGTAACCGGGAACATGGGCCAGCGTCTCGTAGGACACCGAATGCACCGACTGGCGCAGCAACTGCCAGCACTCCTCGACCTCGTCGGCGGTCATGTAGTGCAGCCCGGTGTAGTCCGGGTTCTCCTCGTGGGCCTTCGTGAACCGGCGGTCCAGTTCGACGAACACCGGGTTCTGCGGCCAGGTGTCGCGGGGCGGACGCGGCTGGGGGAACTCCGCGAGCCACAGTTCCAAGCCCTGATGCCGCGGGTCACCGCAGAGCAGGCGATGCAGCGCAGTGGTGCCGGTGCGGGGCAGTCCGGTCACGAAGATCGGCGCGGTGATCGTGACGTCGGCGTACCCGGGATGCCGCTTCCAGGAGGCCTCGCTGAGCAACCGGGCCACCAGGGCGTTGCGCAGGAAGAACCGGGACATCTTGCTGCCGATCTCGGTGAGCCCGGCTTCGCGGCGGTAGGACTCGAGCAGGACCGACAGCGCCTCGAGGTAGTTGTCGTCGTCGGGGCCGAAGTCGTCGAGACCGACCGCCTTGACCGCCGAGGCTTTGAGGTCCTCGACGGTTCCCACGTCGGTGCGCGGCGCGCCCGCCATCAACGGCCCCCGCTCATGACTTGTATTCACCGCAGTTGACGTCCAGTGTCGCCCCGGTGATTCCACTGGACAGGTCGCTGGCCATGAAGAGGATCGCCGAGGCCACCTCGTCCTCGGTCGGCAGGCGCTTGAGGTCGGACTGGGCCGCCGTCATCTCGTAGATCTGCTCGACGGTGGTGCCGTACTTGCCGGCCTGGTGGGCGAAATAGCTCTTCAACGTGTCACCCCAGATGTATCCGGGTGCCACCGAGTTGATCCTGATTCCTTGGGGTCCCAGTTCCGATGCCAGGGATTGGGACATCGCCAGCAGTGCCGACTTCGCCATTTTGTAGGCCCCGTATTTGGGCTGGGAGTGGCGGATCACCATCGAGTTGACGTTGACCACCGAGCCCTTGCTGCCGGCCAGGGCGGGAGCGAAGGCCTGGGTCAGGCGCAGCGCGCCGAGCACCGTCAGCTCGATGGCGTCCCGGATGTGCTGAAAGCTCGTGTCGGCCAACGGCTTCATCGAGGGCACCCGGAACGCATTGTTGATCAGCACATCGACCTTCCCGTAGGCCTCCAGGCTGCGGGCCACCAGGTTCTCGACGTCGGCGTCGACGGTGATGTCGGTGGCCACCGGGAGCGCCCGGCGGCCGAGGTCTTCCACCGTCCGCGCCACGTCCTCAAGGCGGGCGCCGGTGCGCGCGGCGAGGACGAGGTCAGCCCCGGCCTCCGCGCACCGGCGGGCCAGGGTGGTTCCCAGGGCCGGTCCGACTCCGCTGATGACGACGACCTTGCCTGCCAGCAGTCCGGCCATCGGCTAACCCACCATCCTGTTCTGGATCTGATTTTGGCGCAGCGCTATTCGCTCCCTCCACCGTTCGGGGGAGATGGCATTGTGACGGTAGTACGGCAGGTGTTCGGGCACCGAGTCGATGTCGACGAGTTCGACCGCCGGCCCATCGGCCTCGGTGAGTTGACGCGACACCCGTTGCCAGCGGAACTGCAGAAAGCCCTTCCGGTGACCGAGGGTCTCCACCCAGTTGGTGACCCCGGGATTGCGATCGGACACCACGATCCGGATCTTCCCGTCGGGATCCTGTTGCGCCTGTGTCCCGTTCAGCGACGTCTGGTGGTTGATGTAGTCCAGCGAGATGTACCACTGGCTGCCCAGTTGGAAGCCCAGGTAGGGGGCGTCGGGCACCGGCAGAGTGATCACCAGTGCCTGCTCGGGCGACAGATCGAAGTGTCCGGCGGAGGAGTACTGGGTGGCCAGTCCGCCGGGGGTGAGCCGTGGCGCGACCATGGTGTTGACCGGGATGTTCAGGTAGAACCACTGCGGGAATTGCAGCCAGGTCCTGACCCGCTGCACCAGCTGCTTTCCCGCTGTGGCCCAGCGCTTCTCGATGATGTCCCTGGTCAGCGGCGGCGGTGCGGTTCCGGCGGTGTCGGTTCGCGCGATCGCCACCGTTCCGCGCCGGGCAGACCAGTCGTTGTAGACCTCCCGGATCACCAGCTGCGCTGTGGACTTCGGGGTGAACCGCCACTCGAAGCTGCCGTCGGAGGCGATGTCGAGCCGGCGGTCGTCGAAGGCCGTTTCGCTGTCGGGGACGTTCTGGTCGGTGTAATCCCCGCCCAGCAGTTGGAAACTGAGGTCGGTGGTGGTGCCACGGGTTCCGGTCACCACGTATTCGTGACCGGGGGTGACGCGGGTGCCGAAGTAGAGCGTGTCGGGGTTGTCCAGGCCCATCTTGGTGAAGGGTCCGGTGCCCGACTGCAGGAACGGGTGGTCACAGTCGTAGTCGAAGGCCAGGTGCGTGCAGGCCGCGATACCGCCGGCCAGGTACTGCAGGCCCTCCAGCAGGTCGGCCTCGGTGTCGACGTGCGGCGCCTCACGGACGAGTCTCTCGGCCTCGGCGATCGCGTCGAGCAGGGGTTGTGCGTACATCGACAACGGGCCTTCCCGTCTGGGACTCCGGACCGCGTCAGGAGCCGTCCCGGTAAGGAATCTAGAACGCGTTCTAGTACTACGTCAACCGGTTCGCCCGTCGGCGGGTGGCCGTCAGGTCACACTGGCCAGCGCGAATGGCAGCACCGCCGCCGCACCCGCCTGGCGCAGCCACCGCGCCGCCATCGTCAGCGTCCAGCCGGTGTCGGCGACATCGTCGATCAGCAGCACCGGGCCACCCGGGTGGCTCTCCAGCCTGGCGAGGTCGGGCGGGATCCAGGCGTCGTGCAGTGCGGCCACCCGGAATGCGGAGTTGGCGGCGGTGACCGGTCGATGGTTGTCGCGATACCGCAGAACACCCAGGTTGATGAGCCGTCCACGGTCGGCCAGACCGGTCACCATCGAGCTGATGAGTTCGGGGTGGGTGGCCGAGTCGAGGCCCATGACCGCGACCGGCCGTGTCTCCCACGGCCACGCGGCGAGTACGGCGACCGCGGCGGCGAGCACATCGGCCGACGCCGGCCCGTCGGGTTGGTCGAGCAACCGGCGCAACCGCAGTCCCCAGCCCAGGTCGGTGAGGCGCCCGATGGCCCGGCCTTCCGCCGGGCCGTCGGTGATACGTCCGCTGAGCGCCCCGAGCCCCAACGTGGCCATACCGGTGGGCCACAGCCGGCGCGGGCTGATCTCGACTCCGGGCCGCTCCAGCGTCTCGTGCGCGACGGCCACCGCCGCGGCGTCGACCTGCACGGTGTGGCGGACGCCGGTGCAGTTGTCGCAGCGTCCGCACCGTTCGCCGTCGACCAGTGTCGGGTCGTCCAACTGGGCGCGCAGAAACGCCATCCGGCAGCCGGTGGTGACCTGGTAGTCGAGCATCGCCTGCTGCTCGCGGCGCCGGGCTTCGTCGAGTTTTCGATAGCGCGGTTCGTCGTAACACCAGGGCTGTCCGGTGCTGATCCAGCCGCCCTTCACCCGACGGACGGCGCCGTCGACGTCGAGGACTTTGAGCACCATCTCCAACCGGGACCGGCCGAGATCCACCAGCGGTTCCAGCGCCGCGGTCGACTGCGCCCGTTCCGGCTCCAGAACGTCGAGCACCCGGCGCACCGTCGATTCGGCGGGGAACGCCAACGAGCCGAAGTAACTCCAGATTTCACGGTCCTGCGGGCTGGGCAGCAGGATCACCTGGGCGCTGGCGGTCGCCCGGCCCGCGCGACCGACCTGCTGGTAGTAGGAGATCGGTGACGGCGGCGCCCCGAGATGGATGACGAATCCGAGGTCGGGTTTGTCGAAGCCCATCCCGAGCGCCGAGGTCGCCACGAGGGCCTTCACCCGGTTGTCCAGCAGGTCCGCCTCGAGTTGCTGGCGTTCGGCCGGGTCGGTGGCGCCGGTGTACGCCGCGACCTCATGGCCCAGGTCCCGCAGCAGCGCAGCGAGATCGCGGGCGCCGGCGACGGTCAGGGTGTAGATGATTCCGGAGCCGGGCAGCGACGCCAACCGGGCGCCGATCCACGCCGCGCGCTGGGCCGCGTCGGGAATCTGCATGACCGACAGGTGCAGCGACTGGCGGTCCAGGCCGCCGCGCAGGACCAGCGTGTCACTCCCACCGACGCCGGGTTGGTTTGCGTCGGACCCGCCGACGCCGGGTTGGGCTGTGTCGGACCCGCCGACACCGAGTTGCGCGGCGACGTCGTCGACCACCCGGTCATTGGCGGTCGCGGTGGTCGCCAGCACGGGGGTGTCCGGGGCCAACTCCCCGATCAGAGTGCGGATGCGCCGGTAGTCGGGGCGGAAGTCGTGGCCCCAGTCCGACACGCAGTGTGCTTCGTCGACCACCACCAGGCCCGCGTCGGCGGCCAGGGCGGGCAGCACCGCGTCCCGGAACTCCGGGTTGTTCAGCCGCTCCGGGCTGACCAGCAGTACGTCCAGGTCCCGGTCGGCGACCCGCCGGTGGATGTCGTTCCATTCGGTGACATTGCCGGAGTTGATGGTGGCGGCGTGCACCCCCGCCCGATCCGCGGCGGCCACCTGGTTGCGCATCAGCGCCAGCAGCGGGGACACGATCACCGTCGGGCCGCGGCCCTGCTCGCGCAGCAGCTTTGCCGCGATGAAGTAGACCGCCGACTTGCCCCACCCGGTGCGTTGTACGACCAGGGCTCGGCGGCGCCGCACGACCAGCGCCTCGATCGCCGTCCACTGGTCGTCGCGGAGCAGCGCGGAGTGCCCGGCCAGTTGCGCGAGGATCTCCTGCGCCCGTTCCCGGGTGGCGGCGGGGGTCGCGGACGTCACCGAATCAGCCGCGTTCCTGTTCGCGCTTGATCTCCAGAGCGATGTCGATGAGCTGGTCCTCCTGGCCGCCGATGAGCTTGCGCTGGCCGGCCCGGTGCAACAGCTGATGGGCCGGGACGCCGTAGCGCTCGGACTGCCGGACGGCGTGTTTGAGGAAACTCGAGTACACCCCGGAGTAGCCCATGATCAGCGCGTTGCGGTCCAGCAGACACTCGGCGGGCATCGCCGGGGCCACCACGTCCTCGGCGGCGTCGGCGATGCCGAAGAAGTCGATCCCGGTCTTGACCCCGATCTTGTCGAACACCCCGATCAGCGCCTCCACCGGTGCGTTGCCCGCCCCGGCGCCGAAGCGGCGCACGCTGCCGTCGATATGCTTGGCTCCGGCCCGCACCGCCTCGACCGAATTGGCCACCCCCAGGCCGAGATTCTCGTGGCCATGAAAGCCGACTTCGGCATCCGACCCCAATTCGGCGACCAGCGCACCCACCCGGTCGGCCACCTCGTCGAGCACCAGGGCGCCGGCGGAGTCGACGACGTACACGCACTGACAGCCGGCGTCGGCCATGATCCGGGCCTGGGCCGCCAGTTTCTCCGGGGCCAGGGTGTGGCTCATCATCAGGAAGCCCACCGTCTCCAGCCCGAGGTCCCGGGCCAGCCCGAAGTGCTGGACGGACACATCGGCTTCGGTGCAGTGGGTGGCGATCCGGCAGATGGAGCCACCGTTGTCCTGCGCCTGACGGATGTCCTCCTTGGTGCCCACCCCCGGCAGCATCAAGAACGCGATCCTGGCCTCGACGGCCGTCTCTGCGGCGATCCTGATCAACTCCTGCTCGGGAGTCTTGGAGAAGCCGTAGTTGAAACTCGACCCGCCCAGCCCGTCGCCGTGGGTGACCTCGATCACCGGCACCCCCGCGGCGTCGAGGGCGGCGACGATCGCGCGAACCTCGTCGCCGGTGAACTGATGCCGCTTGTGGTGCGACCCGTCCCGCAGCGAGGTGTCGGTGATCCGGACATCCCAGATGCTGTCGGTCATCGGGCCCCTCCTGCCGTGCCGATCTGCTCGCCTGCTGAGCTTCCGTCACCGGACTCGGCGTGCGATTCCCGCTTGGCGATCTCCTCACCGACCTTGGTGGCGGCGGCGGTCATGATGTCGAGATTTCCCGCGTACGGCGGGAGATAGTCGCCGGCACCCTCCACTTCGACGAAGGTGGTGACGACGTGCTGCCCGCCGTTGACCACCGAGGGTTCGTCGAACTGCGGTTCGTTGAGCAGTCGGTAGCCCGGCACGTAGGTCTGCACCTCGGCGACGACGTCGCGGATGGATTGGATGACGGCGTCGCGGTCGGTGTCCGGGGGGATCGCGCAGAAGATGGTGTCGCGCATGATCATCGGCGGGTCGGCCGGGTTGAGGATGATGATCGCCTTGCCCCGCCGCGCACCGCCGATCGTCTCCACCCCCGTGCTGGTGGTGAGGGTGAACTCGTCGATATTGGCCCGGGTGCCCGGACCCGCCGAGACCGAGGCCACCGACGCCACGATCTCGGCGTAGGGCACCTCCACCACGCGCGAGACCGCGTACACGATCGGGATGGTGGCCTGCCCGCCGCAGGTGACCATGTTGACGTTGGGCGCGTAGAGGTGCTCGCTGAGGTTCGCCGGCGGCACCACACCGGGGCCGACCGCGGCCGGCGTGAGGTCGATCGCGGTGATCCCCGCCTCCGCGTAACGCGCCGCCGCCGCTTTGTGGACGTATGCCGAGGTCGCCTCGAACACCAGGTCGGGGAGTTCCGGCCGGCCCAGCAGCCAGTCGACACCCTCGTGGCTGGTCTCCAGGCCCAGCTTGCGGGCGCGCGCCAAACCCTCGCTGGCGGGGTCGATCCCGATCATCCAGCGTGGCTCGAGCCAGTCCGAGCGGAGCAGTTTGTACAGCAGGTCGGTACTGATATTTCCCGAGCCGACGATCGCGACCGACTTCTTCGGGGTCGATTTCCCTTGTGCCACCAGGCTTCTCCCGTGATTATTCGAACGTCAGCCGAACCGAGCCGAGCCCGGCGAAGTCGGCGTGGAACTCGTCGCCGGGCCGGACGTCGATCGCCCGCGTGCACGAACCCGGCAACACGATGTCACCGGCCTTCAGGCGCACCCCGAAACCGTCGACCTTGCGCGCCAGCCAGGCCACCGCGGTGACCGGGTTCCCCAGCACCGCGTCGCTACGGCCCTCAGCGACCACCTCGCCGTTGCGGGTCAACACCGCGTCGATGGCGCAGATGTCCACATCCTTCGGTGAGACCCGCTGCTGCCCCAGCACGAACCCGGCCGACGAGGCGTTGTCGGCGATGGTGTCGCACAGCGCGATCTTCCAGTCCTTGATCCGGCTGTCGATCAACTCGATCGCCGGGACGAAGGCGGCGGTGGCGGCCAGCACGTCGTCCTCGGTGCACCCTGAGCCCGGCAGGTCGTCGGCGAGGATGAAGCCCACTTCGACTTCCACCCGCGGGTAGAGGTAGTTGGCGGCGGGCACCGGGATGTCCTCGAAGACCTCCATCTCGGCGAGTAGGTGTCCGTAGTCGGGTTCGTCGACGCCCATCATCGTCTGCATCGCCTCCGAGGACAGGCCCACCTTGTGGCCCACCACCCGGGCGCCGGCGGCGACCCGCTGCCGGATGTTGATCAACTGGATCTCGTAGGCGTCCACCACGTCGATCTCCGGGTGAGCGGATGTCAGCGGATCGAGTGCCGTCCGACTCCGCTCGGCCCGCGCCAGTTCGGCGGCCAGTTCCTCTCGCGTGGCAACGCTCAGCATCCCGCGGATCCCATCGTCAGTGTGACCGCAATTCTAGAGCGGGCCAGTAGCGCCCGTAGCCGGCAGTTCTATAACGTGTTCTAGTATGACAGCCTCCGAGTTCGACGTCGTCGTCGTCGGGAGCGGCGCCGCCGGAATGGTTGCCGCGCTGACGGCCGCCCACCAGGGGTTATCGGCCGTCGTGGTGGAGAAGGCGGCGCACTACGGGGGTTCCACGGCGCGGTCCGGCGGCGGGGTGTGGATACCTAACAACGAGATCCTCAAGCGCGCTGGCGTCACCGACACCCCCGAGGCCGCCCGCACCTACCTGCACGCCATCGTCGGCGACGTCGTCCCGCCGGAGAAGATCGACACCTACCTCGAACGCGGCCCGGAGATGCTGTCCTTCGTGCTCAGGCACTCGCCGCTGAAGATGTGCTGGGTGCCCGGCTACTCCGACTACTACCCGGAGGAACCCGGCGGCCGCGCCGGGGGGCGTTCGATCGAGCCCGTTCCCTTCGACGCCGCACGGCTCGGACCCGACCTGCCTGGTCTGGAACCGCCCTACGGCAAGGTGCCGCTGAACGTCGTGGTGATGCAGCAGGACTACGTGCGGCTGAACCAGATGAAGCGGCACCCCCGCGGGCTGGTGCGCAGCCTCAAGGTCGGCGCCCGGACGGCTTGGGCGGGGTTGCGGAGAAAGAACCTCGTCGGCATGGGCCGCGCCCTGATCGCCCCGTTGCGCATCGGGTTGCGCGACGCCGGGGTTCCGGTTCTGTTGAACACCGCCCTGACCGATCTGTACGTCGAGGACGGGGTGGTGCGCGGTGTCTACGTGCGTGACACCCGGACCAACGCTGACACCGGTGCCGAGTCGGACGAAGTGCGGCTGATCCGGGCCAGGCGCGGGGTGATCCTGGGCAGCGGGGGGTTCGAGCACAACGAGTCGATGCGCCGCAAGTACCAGCGTGAGCCGATCGGCACCGGGTGGACCGTGGGGGCGGCGGCGAACACCGGTGACGGCATCGTCGTCGCCGAGAAGCTTGGTGCGGCTTTGGATCTCATGGAGGATGCCTGGTGGGGCCCGACGGTGCCGCTGGAGGGCGCGCCCTGGTTCGCGCTCTCGGAACGCAACTCCCCGGGTTCGATGATCGTCAACATGTCGGGGCAACGGTTCATGAACGAGTCGATGCCCTATGTCGAGGCCTGTCACCGGATGTACGGCGGCGAGTTCGGCCAGGGCGACGGTCCGGGGGAGAACATCCCGGCCTGGCTGATCTTCGACCAGCAGTACCGCGACCGCTATATCTTCGCCGGTCTGCAACCGGGGCAACGCATTCCACAGAAGTGGCTGGACTCCGGCGTCATCGTCAAGGCGGATACCCTCGACGAACTCGCCGCTTCGACCGGGTTGCCGGCCGCCGAGCTGCGCTCGACGGTGGACCGGTTCAACGGTTTCGCCCGCTCCGGGATCGATGAGGACTTCCACCGCGGCGAGAGTGCGTATGACCGTTACTACGGCGACCCCACCAACAAGCCGAACCCCAACCTGGGCGAGATCACGCATCCGCCCTACTACGCCGCCAGGTTGGTTCCCGGCGACCTGGGCACCAAGGGTGGCATTCGGACCGACGTTCACGGCCGCGCCCTGCGTGACGACGGGTCGGTGATCGAAGGGCTGTACGCCGCCGGGAATGTCAGCGCGCCGGTGATGGGGCACACCTATCCCGGCCCGGGCGGCACCATCGGCCCGGCGATGACCTTCGGCTACCTGGCGGCGCTGCACCTGGCGAACACCCGGAAGGACTGAGATGCCGATCAACCCCGACATCGCCCTGGGCGCGGAGCTTGAACCGGTCGAGTTCTCCTGGGATAGCAGCGATGTGCAGCTCTATCACTTGGCACTGGGCGCCGGGGCTGACCCGATGGACGCCGGGGAACTCCGCTATCTCGCCGATGGCACACCGCAGGTGCTGCCGACGTTCTCCAGCGTCGCCGCAAGCTTTCACATGACCGAACCGCCGGCGGTCCGCTTCCCCGGCGTCGAGATCGAACTGAGCCGCGTGCTGCACGCCAGCGAGTCCGTGACGGTCCCGCGGCCGCTGCCGGCGAGCGGATCGGCCAGGGCTGTGACCCGCATCACCGGGGTCTGGGACAAGGGCAATTCCGCGGTGAGCGACAGCGAGACCTCCGTGACAGCGCTCGACGGCACCCCGCTGTGGACCACGAAACGGTCGATCTTCGCCCGCGGCGAGGGTGGCTTCGGCGGCGATCGCGGTCCGTCGGCATCCGTGGACCCGCCGGGTCGTGAACCCGATCTGGTCGTCGACATCCCGACCCTGCCCCAGCAGGCACTGTTGTACCGGATGTGCGGGGACCGCAATCCCCTGCACTCCGATCCCGGCTTCGCCGCCGCGGCGGGGTTCCCCCGGCCCATCCTGCACGGGCTGTGCACCTACGGCATGACCTGCAAAGCCCTGGCCGATTCGGTGCTCGACGGTGACGCCACCCGGGTCGGCTCGTTCGGCGGGCGGTTCGCCGGCGTGGTGTTCCCCGGGGAGACGCTGCGGGCCTCGATCTGGCGGGAGGGCGATCGGCTCCTCGCCGTCGTCACCGCGCCGAGCCGCGAGGATGCCACCGTGCTGTCCGGCGTGGAGTTGGTTGCCAACCCTGCTCATCCCCGAACGTAACCCCACGGCGGAATACCCCCTACACGATCGCCGTGTGGTTACGCCCGGCGCGCTATGGCGGTGGAGATCCGGTGGACGATGCTCCCGGGGGTGTCCTCGACGGTGACCCTGATGACGATCCAGCCGAGTTCGAGCATCTCGTCCATGCGGTGGATATCCCGATTGAACTGACGGCGGTCGAGCCGATGGTGATCCCCCTCGTACTCGACGGCGATCCTGAGTTCTTCCCAGCCGAGGTCAGCCTCGGCGATCACGATTCCGTACCCGTTACGCACCGCGATCTGGGTCTGCGGCCGCGGCAGCCCGGCCCGGATGATCAGCAGACGCAACCAGGTCTCCCGCGGCGACTCGGCACCGGGATCGACCATCGCGAGTGCCGCTCGCGCCCGGCGAATCCCGCGCCGGCCACCGTGGCCCTCCGCCGCATCGGCGATGTCGGCGACGTTCAGCCGGGTTGCCCGCGCGAGTGCGTCGACCATCGGAACGGCCTTGTCGACCGAATACCAGCACAGCAGATCCACCGCGGTGCGCGCGGGCGTCGTCACCCACATTCCTTTGCGCTCGCAGATCTCCGCGGCGGTAAGTTCACAGCCCCTCGCGATGACCCCCGCGGCGGCCCGCCTGTTGGTGTCCGCGATCTCAGCCGGCCGGCGCGAGTCAACCCACTTCGTGCCATGGACTGCCGCTGCGGAGAGGCCGACCAGGACACCGCGCCCGCGGGAACGCAGCCAAGACGCCCGCGCCTTGAGCAGCGGCGTCAACTCGGTCGTGGCTGAGACGTAGACGTCCTGGTGAACGGCGACATACCGGGTGCGTAACTGGTGGCGGGTAAGTCGGCCCGATGCCAGGGCCGCACTGCCGAGGAAGGGCTCGTCCATGGCACGAGTGTGCTCACGGCGACCGACAGATCACCGAGCGGAACGTCAGGGCGGAAATCCGACTCCCGCAACGCCATACCGTTACTCTCGGCGCGGCCGTCAGCCGAGGATCAAGCCGGAGGTCGGCACCCCGGTGCCCGCCGTCACCAGGACGTGCTCGACGCCGTCGACCTGGTTTACCGAGGTTCCGCGCAACTGGCGCACCCCTTCGGCGATCCCGTTCATCCCGTGGATGTAGGCCTCGCCGAGTTGGCCGCCGTGGGTGTTGATCGGCAACCGCCCGCCGATCTCGATCGCTCCGTCGGCGACGAAATCCTTGGCCTCGCCGCGGCCGCAGAAGCCGAGTTCCTCGAGTTGGATGAGGGTGAACGGGGTGAAGTGGTCGTAGAGGACCGCGGTCTGGATGTCGTCGGGCGTCAGCCCGGATTGCCCCCACAACTGCCGGCCCACCAATCCCATCTCCGGCAGCCCGAGTTCGGGACGGTAGTAGCTGGTCATCGAGTACTGGTCCGGGCTGGAACCCTGCGCCGCCGCCTCGATGATCACCGGCCGGTGCTTGAGGTCGCGGGCCCGTTCGACGGAGGTGACGACGATCGCCACCCCGCCGTCGGTCTCCTGGCAGCAGTCCAGCAACCGCAACGGCTCGGCGATCCAACGGGAGTTCTGGTGATCCTCGATCGTGATCGGCTTGCCGTAGAAGTACGCCCTGGGGTTGTTGGCCGCGTGCCGGCGGTCGGCCACCGACACCGCCCCGAAGTCGCGGCTGGTCGCCCCGGACAGGTGCATGTACCGCCGGGCGATCATCGCGACCTGGGCGGCCGGCGTGGACAGTCCGTGCGGGTAGCTGTAGGAGTTGTCGACGCTGGTGGAATCGGCGCCCTGGATCAACCGCAACTGCACCTGCCCGAAGCGCATCCCGGAGCGCTCGTTGAACGCGCGATATGCCACAACGCAATCCGCGACACCGGTGGCCACCGCCATGGCGGCCTGCTGGACGGTCGCGCAGGCGGCACCGCCGCCGTGGTGGATCTTGGAGAAGAACTTCAGCTCCCCGATACCGGTGGCGCGGGCAACGGCGACCTCGGTGTTGGAGTCCATCGTGAAGGTCACCATGCCGTCGACGTCGGCGGGTGAGAGCCCGGCGTCGTCGAGGGCATCGTTGACGGCCTCGGCGGCCAGTCGCAGTTCACTGCGGCCGGAGTCCTTGGAGAAGTCGGTGGCGCCGATCCCCGCGATCGCCGCCTTTCCGGACAGTCCGCCGGGCATCAGGAACCTCCGAAAGTGAATGTGACCGTGGCGATGACGTGGTCACCGAGGCTGTTGGCGCCGACCACCTTCACCGTGACCAGGTCGTTCTCGACGGCAGTCACCTCGCCGCGGAACGTGACGGTGTCGTAGGCGTACCACGGCACCCCGAGACGCAGTGCGATCGACTTGATCACGGCGGTCGGCCCGGCCCAGTCGGTGACGTAGCGCTGCACCAGACCGGTGTCGGTGAGGATGTTGACGAAGATGTCCTTGGAACCCTTGGCCTGAGCCTTGTCCCGGTCGTGGTGCACGTCCTGATAGTCGCGGGTGGCGATGGCGGTCGACACGATGAACGTCGGGTCGCCGTAGAGCGAGAGTTCGGGCAGGGCGGCGCCGACCGTGGCCGTCGGCCGACTCATGACGCCGGCTCCCACGCGTAGAGAGTCCAGGCGGGACCGCCGTCGCCCTCGGGAATGTCGATATACGTTGCGCGCACAGGCATTCCGATCGTCACCGCCGCCGGGTCGATGCCACGCAGTTCGCCGAGCATCCGCACCCCTTCCTCCAGTTCGACCAGCGCGATGACGAAGGGTAGGGTCCGGCCGGGCACCCGCGGCGCATGATGCACGACGAAGCTGAACACCGTTCCACTGCCGCCGGCAACCAGGTAGTCGACGGGAAGATCCTTCGACTGCCAGAGCGCGGGCATCGGCGGATGCTGCAGGGTTCCGTCGGGCAGTCGCTGGATGCGCAACTCGTGCGCATTCACCCCGTCCCAGAAGAACTGGGTGTCTCGGGAGACTGCGGGGCGCATCAACTGTTCGGGGTCGAGATCGGCGGGCACCCCCGGGGTCGCGGACGACCGGTCGGCCGGTCTGAACTTCAGGATGCGCCACATCATCTCCGCGACGTCCTCGGCACCGACCGACCAGGTGATCCTCTGGTTGATGAAAAATCCCTCACCCAGTGCGGTGTTCTTCGGGCCGACGACATCGGTGAGTTCGGCTGTCACACTGACCTCTTCGCCGGGGCGCAGGTAACGGTGGTAGGTCTGCTCGCAGTTGGTGGCGACGACGCCGACGTACCCGGCGGCGTCGAAAAGCTCCAGAATCTTTCCCAGCGGATCGTCATCGGGCCGGGTGCCGCCCAGGCCCATCATCGTCCAGACCTGAATCATCGCCGGTGGGGCCACGATCCCGGGGTGGCCCGCCGCCCGGGCGGCGGCATCGTCGACGTAGATCGGGTTGCGATCACCGATCGCGTCGAGCCAGTGGTCGACCATCGGCTGGTTCACCGGGTGGCGGCCCTTGCGGGGCTTGCTCTTTCCGGCTGCCTTGATCCGTTCCGCGGCCTGCTTGATCTCGTCGATACTCATCGGTGCCCTCTGCTCTTCGCGCAAGCGCTCATCGGTGCCCTCTGCTCTTCGCGCAAGCGCTCATCG
>Ga0116180_1000767_pt1 | contig 28661 bp, 26 predicted proteins | sample AD_UKC073_MetaG_FD_89804 | JGI IMG/M metagenome (GOLD analysis project Ga0116180, IMG submission 89804) | Active sludge microbial communities of municipal wastewater-treating anaerobic digesters from USA - AD_UKC073_MetaG | ecosystem: Engineered > Bioreactor > Anaerobic > Digestate | place: USA... | reverse complement strand
GGTTCTGGCCCGGCGTGGGGTATTCGGTGCGCACGCGGGCCCAGTCGCACTGCAGTTCCTCGGCCACCAGCTGGGCCAGGCCGGTCAGCGTGCCCTGGCCCATCTCGCTGCGGGCGATGCGGATCACCACCGTCTCGTCGGGCAGGACCTGCACCCAGGCGTTGACCTCGCCGGGTGTGTCCTGGCTTTGCGCCATGGGGACGTGAAAGCCCAGCATCAGGCCGCCGGCCGTGGCGCTGCCGGTGGCCAGGAAGCGGCGGCGGGCGGGCGAGCGGGGGAGGGTCGTTGCGGTCATCGTCGATCCCCTCATGCCTTCGTCGCCATCATGATCGCGGCCTGCACCCGGTTGTAGGTGCCGCAGCGGCAGATGTTGGTGATGTTCTCGCGCACGTCCTGCACGCTGGGTGTCGGCTTGGACTTCAGCAGCGCGGCTGCGGCCATCAGCATGCCGCTCTGGCAGAAGCCGCACTGCGGCACGTCCAGCGCAACCCAGGCCTTCTGCAGCGGGTGCTGGCCGTCGGGCGACAGGCCCTCGATGGTGGTGATCTTCGCCGTGGGCTCGACGCTGGCCACCGGCCGCACGCAACTGCGGGTGGCCACGCCGTCGACGTGCACGGTGCAGGCGCCGCACTGGGCGACGCCACAGCCGTACTTGGTGCCGGTGAGGCCCAGCTCTTCGCGCAGCACCCACAGCAGCGGGGTGTCGGGTTCGGCATCGTGCGTGCGCACCTGGCCGTTGACGTTCAGGCTGGGCATCCTTGGCCTCCTTCGGCAAGACGGGTGGGCCGGATGATGCGTTGCCACGCCCCACCTGCCCATGCGGGCAAGCCAGCAGCCCGACGGCGTGTGGGGTGACTCGGCCGGCGGCCGATACCCCCCATGGCACTGGTGTTCCCCGGTGCCTGCCGCCATGCCCCATCGCCTGATTCCGCCTGAGCCCGGCTCGCCACCGTTGCGCCTGACGCGCCACTTCTCGCTGGCCAGCCTGGCCGGCATGCTGGTGGTGATGGTGTGCCTGCTGCAGTTCTGCCGCGAGCACACCACGCAGCGCCTGGCCGACCAGGTCGGCCGGGCCAATGCCGACGTGACCCACCTGTTGACGAACATGCTGCGGGCCACGCACGGCAGCTTCCTGCTGGACCCGCCCGGCCGCACCCGTGACGTCCTGCTGGCCGATCCACGGCAGCAGCAGCTGCTGGCCGGTCTGCGCGATGCCATGCGCGGCTCCCGGCTGGTCAAGCTGAAGCTCTACGACCGCGGCGCCCTGACCGTGTTCTCCACCGATCCGTCGCAGATCGGCGAGGCGCAACGCGACAACGGCCTGCTGCTGCAGGCGCTGGGCGGCAAGGTCGTCAACGTGTTCACCCACCGCGACCGCTTCCATGCCCTGGACGGCGAACTGCGCGACCGCGACCTGATCGCGTCCGACGTGCCGCTGGTGCTGGAGCCGGGCCAGCCGGTGGCGGCGGTGTTCGAGGTCTATGCCGACGTGACCGAGCAGCACCTGGCCGACCACGACGGCCTGACCGGCCTGCCGAACCGCCGCAGCTTCGCCCGCCACCTGGCCCGGCGCTGGCGCTGGCGCGTCGCCACGGCCACAAGGCGGCGCTGATGTGCATCGACCTGGCCGGACTCAAGGCGGTGAACGACGGACTCGGTCACGCCGCGGGTGACGCGCTGCTGCAGGCCCTGGCCCGGCGGCTGCAGGCCGTTGTGCGCGAGGGCGAATTGCTGTTCCGCGTCGACGGCGACGAGTTCACCGTGCTGCTGCCGCAGGTGGCCGGCGCGGCTGACGTCGCCGCGCTGGCGCAACGCCTGGTGGCGGTGCTCGGCCAGCCGCTGGACCTGGCCGGCGGCCCGGTGCAGGTGGGGGCCAGCATCGGCATCGCGCTGTTCCCCGACCATGCCGACGATGGTGACCTGCTGCTGCGCCTGGCCGACGAAGCGAAGGGCCTGGCCAAGGCGCGAGGCAAGGGCATGTTCACCGTCCACGGGGAGGCGCCGGCCGAGGTGGTCGCCGTGCAGGTCGCTGCACCGGCACCCAGGCCGGCAGAGGCCTTGCCGGCCTGATCAGCCGCAGCCCCCGGCGCGCCATCCTGCCGCTCGGCCTGTGGCCGGGCTGTCCAGGCTGCGCAGGAAGGCCAGCAGGTCGGCACGGTCGTTTCCCTGCAGTTGCAGCGGCTTCAGGATCTGCTCGCCATCGGCATGCAGGCGGTCGGGGCTCAGGTTGGCGTAGTGGTCCAGCACCGCGTCCAGCGTCGGCAGCTGGCCGTCGTGCAGATAGGGCGCGGTGCGCGCCACGTTGCGCAGGCCGGGCACCTTGAACTCGCCGAAGTTGCGGTGCTGGGCAATCAGGTGGCGGGTCTTGGTGGCCGGGTCGGCTGTGTCGGGCGGCGGCGGGTCGGCATGTGCACCCAGCAGGTTGAAGCGGCTGGCCTGCAGTGCCGCGATGCCACCGTGGCGGCCGGGGTCGACCACGCCGGGGCGCACGAAGAACGGCGCGCCGATGTCGCCGAATTCGCCGTGGCTGAACAGCGGTCCGGCATGGCACAGGCTGCAGTTGCCACGGCCGATGAAGATGCGCAGGCCGCGCTGCGCTGCCAGCGGGTAGCGCGCCGCCGCCAGGTGATCGCCCCGCACCAGCGCGTCGCGGAAGCGGTCGAACGGCGTGCGCCCGCTGCGCAGGCTGGCGACGTAGGCGCCCAGCGACTTGGCCAGCGGCACCAGCAGGTGGTCGGCGTCGTTCCCGTCGACCAGCGGCGGCGGGCCGCCATGGGCGCGCCGCCACAGGCAGGCCAGCGTGGCGTCGCTGCGCAGCAAGGTGGCGATGCGGGCCGGCTCGGCGGCCATCTCGCGTGGGTTCAGCAGCGGGTGCAGGGCCTGCGACCACAGGCTGTCGAAGGCACCGTCCCAGCCCCACCAGCGCTGCTGGCCGGCGTCCAGCAGGCTGGGCGTGTGGCGGTCCAGGGGCGTGTCCACCGGGCCGTCCGGCGTGGCGCGGCCCAGGCCACGCGGCCGGCCGTCGCTGAAGGCGCGCCGCGGCTGGTGGCAGCTGGCGCAGGCCAGCGCGCCGTCGCGCGACAGCCGCGCGTCGAAGAACAGGCGCTGCCCCAGCGCAATGGCCGCCGGCCGGCCCGACAGCGCATTGCCCGGGTCGACCGCCGGCGGCGGCGGCCAGGGGCCGTGGGCGGCGATGCGCGCGCGCTCGTCGGCGCTGAAGTCGAGCAGCCCCGGCGCTGCGGCGGTGGCACAGCCCGCGACAGCCAGCAGCGCCGCGGCGGCCCACTGGCGCCCGCTCATCGCAGGTCGATCTCGCGGGTCAGCCGCCGTGCCGGGGCGCCGTCGGCCGCAGGCAGGTCGACGATGACGCGCCAGCGCCCCGCCATGTGGAACATCAGCCCGTCGGCGCGGAAGCGCCCGCCGCCCAGGGCCGTGACGCTGGCGCGGTAGTTCATCCCATGGCGGTGTGCCGGCATGTCGGCGTCGACGGACAGCATGGCCGGCGGCGTGGCGCCGGGCGGCGGGCAGACCACGATGTCCAGCGCGACATGCCGGCCGGCGGGCAGCGGCGCCGGGCTGGGTGCGAAGGCGACCTGCCAGCCGCCGGCATCGGGTCGCGCATCGGTCAGCAGCCGGTGCGCCGCAGGCAGCGTGTCACCGCATCCGGCATGGGCAGCGGCAGCCAGCAGCAGCCCCGCGGCCGTGGCCGGCCGCCTCATGCGGCGGGTGCGCCGCGCACCGCCTGGATCAGCGTGCCGGCATTGCGCCAGGCGATGGCCTCGCCCAGGGCCGTCGGCAGGCTGGCCAGCCAGGCGCGCGACGATGCGGCGTGCACGGGGATGTAGTGCCAGCGCTCGGGCGTGAACGTGTCGGTGCCGACCATGAAGCGGCCGGGAAATTCGTCGAAGGCGGCGCGCCAGGCCGGGTCGACGCTGCTGCCGCTGGCGTGGTCGCCGCGGAAGGCCAGGTCGCACCACAGGCGCGGATGGCGGCGCAGCACGGCCCGCACTGCATCGGGCCGCTCGAAGCCCGAATGCGCCCACAGGATGCGCGCCTCGGGCCACTGCACCAGCAGGCGCTCGATGCACTCGACATCGCTGTGCGCATGCAGCAGCAGGCCGCGCTCCCGCGCCAGCGCCACCATGCGGCGCGGTACGGGCAGGTCGGCGTCGGCGCCGTAGAGGTGGAATTCGCCGATGCCGACGTAGCGGTGCTTGGCCAGCCGCTGTTCCAGGTAGGCAATGACGCTGGTGTCCTTCATCCAGCTGCCGATCTCGCCGCGGCTGCGGTAGGGGCGCAGCTCGGGCACGATCAGATCCGGCGCTTCGGCCGCCAGCCTCTGCGTGCCCTCGTCGTCGCTGCTGGAGACCAGGGCGCCGCGCAGCCCGGCCTGGCGCAGGATCGTCACCGCCTGCTTCGGCGGCACCAGCTCCCAGGCATCGTGGCTGTAGTGGATGTGGGCGTCGAACAGCGGCAGGTCGGCGGCGCGGCTGGTGCCGGCGGCCAGTGCGGCGCCAGCCGCCAGCCAGCGCCCCAGGCCGCGGCGGGAGAGGGGTGGAATCTGCATTGGGGGCGCCTCGTCCGGTGTCAACCGGCGCCAAGGCTACCGCAGCAGGCCGGCTGGCGTGTCAGCGCCGCAAGGCGGCCAGCAGCTTGTCGTGGATGCCGCCGAAGCCGCCGTTGCTCATCACCAGCACCTGGTCGCCCGGTTTCGCGGCCTTGGCCACCTCGGCCACCAGACCGTCGACCGAGTCGGCCACCACCGCCTGCGCGCCCATCGGTGCCAGCGCCTCGGCGGCGCTCCAGCCGTAGGGGCCCTGCAGGCAGAAGCTCAAATCCGCCTCCTCCAGCGCCCAGGGCAGCTGGGCCTTCATCTCGCCGCGTTTCATCGTGTTGCTGCGCGGTTCGAAGACGGCCAGGATGCGCGCCAGCCCCGCCTTGCGGCGCAGGCCGTTGATGGTGGTGCGCATGGCGGTCGGGTGATGGGCGAAGTCGTCGTAGACCTGCACACCGCCAGCCTCGCCGCGCAGCTCCAGCCGGCGGCGCACGTTGCGAAAGCCCGCCAGCGCGGCGGCGGCCTGCTCGGGCGCCACGCCGGCATGCTCGGCAGCGCCGATGGCCGCCAGCGCGTTGAGCTGGTTGTGCTCACCCAGCACCGGCCAGTCGACGCGGGCGATCTTCAGGCTGCCGCGCAGCACGTCGAAGGCATGCGGCTCGCCGCGGGCACGCAGGGCGCCGGGCTCCTCCTTGCGGGCGCCGAAGCGCTGCAGCGGGCTCCAGCAGCCGCGCGCCAGCACGCGGTCCAGCGCCGCCTCGCGGGCATTGACCACCAGCCGGCCGCTGGCCGGCACGGTGCGCACCAGGTGGTGGAACTGGGTCTCGATCGCCGCGAGGTCCGGGAAGATGTCGGCGTGGTCGAACTCCAGGTTGTTCACCACTGCGGTGCGCGGCCGGTAGTGCACGAACTTGCTGCGCTTGTCGAAGAAGGCGGTGTCGTATTCGTCGGCCTCGATGACGAACGGTGAACCTTCGCCCAGCCGCGCCGAGATGCCGAAGTTCAGCGGCACGCCGCCGACCAGGAAGCCCGGCTTCAGCCCCGCCTGGTCGAGGATCCAGGCCAGCATCGAGGTGGTGGTGGTCTTGCCATGCGTGCCGGCCACCGCCAGCACATGCCGACCGCGGAGCACGTTCTCGGCCAGCCACTGCGGCCCGCTGGTGTAGGCCGCCCCGGCGTCGAGGATGGCCTCCATCAACGGGTTGCCGCGGCTGACCACGTTGCCGATCACGTACAGGTCGGGCTGGAGCGCCAGCTGGTCGGCGCCGAAGCCCTCGATCAGGTCGATGCCGAGCGCGCGCAGCTGGTCACTCATCGGCGGGTAGACGTTGGCGTCGCAGCCAGTGACGCGGTGCCCGGCCTCGCGGGCGATGGCAGCCAGGCCACCCATGAAGGTGCCGCAGATGCCCAGGATGTGGATGTGCATGGGGCGGGATTCTAGGAGTCGGCCCTGGCGCCGCCGGACTGCGCACCGGGCGACGGCCCCCCGACAATCGGGCCATGTTCACCTGGATCACCGCCCATCCCTGGGCCTATCCGGCGCTGGAGGTGGTGCATGTGGTCGGCATCGCGCTGCTGCTGGGCAACCTGGTGCTGCTGGAGCTGCGCGTGCTGGGCCTGGCCCCGGCGCTGCCGCTGCAGCCACTGGCCCGCGCCGCGCTGGCGCTGGTGCTCGCCGGCTTCGGCCTGGCGGCGCTGACCGGGCTGCTGATGTTCGCCAGCCAGCCCATGGAGCTGCTGGCCAACCGGGTGTTCACCTTGAAGATGGGGCTGGTGATGCTCGCCGGCTGCAACGCGGCGTGGTTCCATGGCCGCGGCAGCCTGCAGCGCGGTGATGCCGTCGCCAAGGTCCAGGCCCTGCTGTCGCTGGGGCTGTGGCTGGTGGTGGTGGCCTGCGGCCGGTTCATCGCCTATGTTTGACGACTGCCGACAGGAGCACCACCGATGATCCGACGCCGAACCCTGCTGCTGGCCAGCGCCGCCGCACCGCTGGCTGTCCAGGCCCACCATGGCTGGAGCAGCTTCGACCAGAACCGCCCGCTGTGGCTGGAAGGCCGCGCCACCCAGGTGGCCTGGCGCAACCCGCATGCCGAGCTGAAGCTGGAGTTGCCGGCCGACCCCAGGCTGCCCGCCGACCTGGCCGGCCGCGCGGTGCCGGCGCAATCGACGCCGGTGGACGGCAAGGCGCTGCTGGCTGCCGCGCAACTGCCCAAGCGCCGCGACCGGGTGTGGACGATCGAGCTGGCGCCGCTGACGCGCATGCAGGCCTGGTCCGTGCCGGAGATCAAGGCTGGTGCCCAGGTCGCTGTGCTGGGCTTCACCTTCACCGACGAGAAGGGCGACGCCGTGCTGCGCGCCGAGTACCTGTGGCTGGACGGCAAGGCCTACGGGCTGCGGTCCGCCCCGGCCTGATTCAAACCTCGAAGCCCTGGCGCGCCACCCAGTCCTGGCCTGGCGCCAGCGTCACCGGCTGGCCGATCTGCGCCGCCTCCACGCACAGGAACTGCAGCCAGTCGTCGTCGGGCAGGTCGGGCAGGGCGGCGGCGCGCTCCGGGCCGGGGTTCCAGACCACCACGTCGTCGAAGCCTTCGCGGCTGATGGTCGTGCGGCCGGCGAAGGTGGCCAGGGTCAGCGGGCCGGCGGCGTCCCAGTAGATGCGGTCGATCTCGCCGACGAAGGTGAAGGGGTCGAGCTCCTGGTGCTGCTCACGGCCGTTGGTGGTGTCGATGTAGCGCACGCCGTACAGGCCTCCAAGGCGGGCGCGGCGCACGTCGTCGACGGCCAGGTAGGTGTGCAGCGCGGCGCAGAAGTCGAAAGCCGTCTCGCCGGTGTTGGTCACCGCCAGTTCCACGTCGAGCTGCAGGCCGCTGAAGGCGAAGCTGAGCTCGGCCTCGAAGGCATGCGGCCACAGGGCGCGGGTCTGTGCGTTGTCGCACAGCCGCAGCACGCCGACGACCACATCGCCACGCTGCGCGCCTTCCACCCAGTCCCACACCTGCTGGCGCGCAAAGCCGTGCGCACCCAGCGGTCCGCGCTTGGAGAACTGCGGAAAGCACACCGGAATGCCGCCGCGCACCGCGTTGCCCGGGCCGGCCACCGCCGTGGGCGACAGGTAGAGGCGCTCCTGGTCGCCGGCCGGAATCCAGCTGACGATCTGCCCGCCCTGCAGCAGCACGGTGACTTCGGCACCATCCGGCGCGCGCAGCCACATCGCCGGCTGGCCGAGCACCGTGGTCGGCTTGATCATGCGGCGCGCAATGCTTCGCGGGCGGCGGCGACGGTGGCGGCGATGTCGGCATCCGTGTGCGCGGCGCTGACGAAGCCGGCCTCGTACAGCGCCGGCGCCAGGTACACGCCGCGGTCCAGCATGCCGTGGAAGAAGCGGTTGAAGCGCTCCTTGTCGGTGGCCATCACCGGGCCGTAGCTCTGCGGCAGTTCAGCGGCGAAGAAGAAGCCGAACATGCCGCCTTCGCTGTCACCGACGAAGGGAATGCCGGCGTCCGTCGCCGCGGCGGTCAGGCCGGCCACCAGGGCCCGCGTCTTCGCGCCGAGGGATTCGTAGAAGCCGGGCTTGCTGATCTCCTTCAGCGTGGCCAGGCCGCAGGCGGTGGCCACCGGGTTGCCGCTCAGCGTGCCGGCCTGGTAGACCGGGCCCAGCGGCGCGAGCTGCTGCATGATCTTGCGGCTGGTGCCGAAGGCCGCCAGCGGCATGCCGCCGCCGATGACCTTGCCGAACACGCTGATGTCGGGCGCGAAGCCGGGGATCAGCCTGGCGTAGACGCTCTGCGCGCCGCCCAGTGCGACCCGGAAGCCCGTCATCACCTCGTCGAACACGAACAGCGCGCCGTGCTGCTGGCAGAGCTCGGCGATGCGCGCAACGAACGGCACCTGCGCCCGCACGAAATTCATGTTGCCGGCGATCGGCTCGATCATGACGCAGGCGATCTCATCGCCCTGGGTGGCGAAGACTTCCTCGATCTGCGCGAGGTTGTTGTATTCCAGCACCAGGGTGTGCTGCACCACCTCGGCCGGCACCCCGGCGCTGGTGGGGTGGCCGAAGGTGGCCAGGCCCGAGCCGGCCTTGACCAGCAGCGCGTCGGCATGGCCGTGGTAGCAGCCCTCGAACTTGACGATCTTGCTGCGCCCGGTGGCGCCGCGCGCCAGGCGGATGGCGCTCATGCCAGCCTCGGTGCCGCTGCTGACCAGGCGCACCTGCTCGACGCTGGGCACGTGGCGGATGATTTCCTCGGCCAGCTCGACCTCGCGCTCGGTCGGCGCGCCGAAGCTGAAGCCGTCCATCGCGGCCTTCTGCACCGCTTCCAGCACCGCCGGGTGGCCATGGCCCAGGATCATCGGGCCCCAGGAGCCGATGTAGTCGATGTAGCGCGTGCCCTCGGCATCCCACATGGAGGGGCCCTGGGCGCGGGCGATGAAGCGCGGTGTGCCGCCCACGGCGCGGAAGGCGCGCACGGGCGAATTCACGCCGCCGGGGATCACGCGCTGGGCGCGCTCGAACAGGCTCTGGTTGCTGGTCATTGCAATGCGTGGTTGGGCGGATCAGTGCACACGGCGCGGCGCAGGCTTGCCGCCCTTGCCGTTGGTGGACTCGGGATCGGGCGTGTCGGCTTCTTCGGCGGGCGCCTCGGCGCCGGGCTCGCCGTCCTCGGCGGGCGGCAGGGCCCAGAAGAAGCGGTCGGGCACGACGGCGCCCATGCCGGGGCGGAAACCCGCGTCCAGCGTCTGGTCCATGAAGGCCAGGGCCTCGCCGATGGCGGCCTGCAGCTCGGCGCCCGAGGCCAGCAGGGCGGCCAGCGCGGCGCTCAGGGTGTCGCCGGCGCCGACGAAGCCGGTCTCGAACATCTCGAACTTCTCGCCGGTCAGCGCGCCCTGGGCCGAGGCCAGCACGTTGTCGATGAACTGCTCGCTGCCACCCGCCGATGCGCCGGTCTTGGCGCCCTTGCCGCCCTTGGTCGGCAGCATGATGCCGGTGACCAGCACGAAGCGCGTGCCGCGTTCGCCCGCAGCCACCGCCAGTTCGCGCGCCGAGGCCGGGCGCTCGCTGTCCCAGTCGGGCAGCAGGAAGTCGGTCAGCGTCTTGTGGTTGCCCACCAGCACCTCGGTGGCAGGCAGGATCAGGTCGCGGAAGGCTTCCAGGTAGGGCTGGGCCTGGTCGTCGTCCAGCCAGCCCAGGTTGGGCAGGTAGCTGACCAGGGGCACGTCGGGGTAGTCCGACAGGATCTCGGCCACCGCGCTCACGCCCTCGGCGCTGCCCAGGAAGCCGACCTTCCAGCCGGCCACGGTGATGTCCTCCAGCACGTTGCGCGCCTGCTCGGCCACGGTGTCGGCATCGATCGGGTGGTGGTCGAAGATCTCTGCGGTGTCGCGCAGCATCAGGCTGGTGGTGATGGGCAGCGCATGCGCGCCCATGGCCGCAAGCGTGGCGATGTCGCCGGCCAGGCCGCCCGCACCGCTGGGGTCGGCGGCGTTGAAGCTCATCACGCACGCCGGTGCGGCGGCCTCCTGCAGGTCGTCGGCGCCGGCATCGGTCGGGGCGTCGGGGCGGGGGGAGGGGCTGGAGCTCATGAACGGTCCGATGCAGGGGAAAGGTCCGCCCGCAACGGGCGGCTTGCAGGCCGCCGGCCGTGCGGCGGGGAGGGGCGCGCCACCAGGGCGGGATCGACGGCGATCAACGGTGGAAATGCGTGCCTGTGCGCCGGTTTGCCATGGCGGATGCCTGGGAAGCGGTGGCTACAATGACCTCTTCATTGTAGTGAAGTGCCCAATCACGTGACTGAAGCGCGCACCTGGATGTGTCTGATCTGCGGCTGGATCTATGACGAGGCGGCCGGCGATCCGGAGCACGGCATCGCACCGGGCACGGCCTGGGCCGATGTGCCGATGAACTGGACCTGCCCCGAATGCGGCGCCCGCAAGGAAGACTTCGAGATGGTGCAGGTCTGAGGGCCTGTCGCCGGTGCCTTGCCGCACCGGCCACCTGCATCCCGGCCGCGCCGCTTGCCCTCCCGTCCGCCAGCCCCAGGAGCCGCCGTGGATGACCTGCCGACCCCAGCCGCCCCGGCGCCGACGCGGGTGCTGGTCATCGATGACAGCAACACCATCCGCCGCTCGGCCGAGATCTTCCTGCGCCAGGGCGGCCACGAGGTGCTGCTGGCCGAGGACGGCTTCGACGCGCTGTCCAAGGTCAACGACCACGCGCCGGACCTGATCTTCTGCGACATCCTGATGCCGCGGCTGGACGGCTACCAGACCTGCGCCATCATCAAGCGCAACCCGCGCTTCGCCCGGGTGCCGGTGATCATGCTGTCGTCCAAGGACGGGCTGTTCGACAAGGCCCGCGGGCGCATGGTCGGCTCGCAGGACTACCTCACCAAGCCCTTCACCAAGGAGCAGCTGCTGCGTGCGGTGCAGCAGTTCGGCGGCGGGGCAGACCCGGCCCGGGCGATGGGCGACGCGTTGCACCAGCCACCTCCTGCGGAGTAGACGATGCCCGTGCACAAGATCCTCGTGGTCGACGATTCCAAGACCGAGCTGCACCACCTCAGCGAAGCGCTGGGCAAGCGCGGCTACGCCGTGCGCACCGCCGCCAGCGGCGACGAGGCCCTGGCACGGCTGGCCGAAGAAGCGCCCGACCTGGTCCTGATGGACGTGGTGATGCCGGGCCAGAACGGCTTCCAGCTCACCCGCAAGATCACCCGCGACCCGCGCTATGCCGACCTGCCGGTGATCATGTGCACCAGCAAGAACCAGGAGACCGACCGCGTCTGGGCCATGCGCCAGGGCGCCAAGGACTACATCGTCAAGCCGGTGCAGCTCGACGAGCTGATCGCCAAGATCAAGCAGTTCGGCTGACCGGGCGTCACCGCACGCACCGACGACATGGCCAACACCCAAGCCCTGCGCGACCTGCAGACCCGCCTGGCCGAGCGCCTGCAGCAGGTGCGCACCGAGACGCCCGGCGTGTCCTGGCTGGCGGTCGACTGCGCCGGCCAGGGCCTGCTGCTGCCGCTGAAGCAGGCCGGCGAGATCTTCCAGCTGGGCCCGTTGCTGCCGGTGCCGCGCACCCGGCCCTGGCTGGCCGGCGTGGTCAACCTGCGCGGCGGTGTCACCACGGTGGTCGACCTGGCGCGCTTCCTGGGCCTGCGCGACACCACGCTGGCACCGCTGCCTGGCGTGCGCGGGCCGTCGCGGCTGGTGGCCTTCAACACCGCGCTGGGCATCAACTGCGCGCTGCTGTTCGACAAGCTGGAAGGCCTGCGGCATGCGGCCGACCTGGTGGCCGAGGCGCAGGCCGGCGAGCCGGCACCGGACGACGCGCCGCGCCCCGCCTTTGCGCCGGCACGCTGGCGCGACGCCGCCGGCCGCTGGTGGCAGGAGATCGACCTGGCGGCGCTGGCGCAGTGGCCGCAGTTCCTGGCGATCACCGATTGATGGCGCCCACCGACGGCGCCGGCCGGAACCACCGATGGAGCACCGATGCCTGCCACCGCCGTGCCGCCCCCCTTGCGGGGCCGGCGGCGGTGCGTTGAGGTGCGTTGAGAAGGGGGAGTGATGGGTTTGCTGGACAGACTGAAGACCAACCGTCCGGGCGACGAGGACGGCCACACGCGGCCGCCCGCCAGCTTCGACGACCTGCATGCCGCCGGCGAGGACGACCGCACCGGGGCGTCTGCCACCGTGCGTCCGGCCGACCTGGACCTGCCCACCGCCGGCCTGGGCCCCATGCCGGGCAACCAGTCCATCATTTCCGAGCTGCCGCCGTCCGAGCAGCTCAGCGACTTCTCCGAATCGCGGCTGATGCTGCTGCCCGGCGGTGCGGGCGCGGCTGGCGGGCCGGCCGGCGTGGTGCTGCCACTGATCGGCGACCAGCCGGTGGTCACGCAGCAGCGCATCCTGGGCGGCGTGGTGCTGCTGGGCCTGCTGCTGCTGGTGCTGGCCACGGTGCTGGCCCTGGCCTCGGCCAGCCGCAATGCGGTGCAGGTGGGCGCCACCGGCCAGGCGCTGATGCAGTCGCAGCGGCTGGCCAAGGCGGTGTCACAGGCCGTGGTGGGCCATGCCGCGGCGTTTGCCGAGGTCAAGGAGGCCGTCGGCGTGATGGCCGCCAACAGCCGCCAGCTGCACGAGGGCGGGCCCAGCGTGCCGGCGGTCTCGGGCCCCGCGCAGGCCCTGCTGGAGCCGATGCTGCCGCTGGTCGACCGCGCCGAGAAGAGCGCCGCTGCGGTGCTGGGCCAGCAGAACGCGCTGGTGCAGGTGGGCAAGGCGCTGCGCGGGCTCAACGCCCAGGCCGGCGAGCTGCTGGAGTCGGCCGAGGCGGTGCAGGCACTGAAGCTGCAGCAGCGCGCCACGCCGGCCGAGCTGACGCAGTCGGGCCGGCTGGTGATGCTGACCCAGCGCATCGGCAAGAGCGCCAACGAGTTCCTGACCAGCGAGGGCGCCAGCAACGACGCCGTCTTCCTGCTCGGCAAGGACCTGGCGAGCTTCCGCGAGATCGTCGACGGCCTGAGCAATGGCAGCACCGAGCTGCGCCTGCCCGCCGCCAAGGACCCCGAGCTGCGCCAGGCCCTGGCCACCCTGGGCAAGCAGTTCGAGCAGACCCGCACCCAGGCCGCCGCGATGCTGGGCAACCTGCAGGGGCTGGTCAGTGCCCGCGAGGCGCACAGCGCGGTGCTGGCCGATGCCGAGCCGCTGCGCAAGGGCCTGCAGGGCGTGCAGGACACGCTGACCGAGCAGGGCGGCTTCCAGTTCAGCCATGGCCTGGCGATGCTGCTGGCGCTGGCCCTGGTGGGTGCCGGCGGCTGGGGTTTCCTGCGCCTGTACATGGCCGACCAGGCGCAACGCGCCGGCATCGCCGAAGCCCAGCGGCTGGAGGCCGAGCGCCAGGAGCGCGAGGCCAAGCGTGTCAACGACGCCAACCAGGCGGCGATCCTGCGCCTGATGAACGAGCTGCAGACGGTGGCCGAGGGCGACCTGACGCAGCAGGCCACGGTGACCGAGGACATCACCGGCGCCATCGCCGACTCGATCAACTACACCGTCGAGGAGCTGCGCTCGCTGGTGTCGCAGGTGCAGGGCACGGCCAACCGCGTGACCGCCACCACCGAGCAGGTGACCGAGACCTCGACCCAGCTGCTCGGGGCCTCCGACGAGCAGCTGCGCGAGATCCGCGAGACCGGCGACGCGGTGCTGCAGATGGCGGCACGCATCAATCAGGTGTCGGCGCAGGCGCAGCAGTCGGCCCAGGTGGCGCGGCAGTCGCTGCAAGCGGCCGAATCGGGCCTGACCGCGGTGCAGAACTCCATCGGCGGCATGAACGCCATCCGCGACCAGATCCAGGAGACGTCCAAGCGCATCAAGCGCCTGGGCGAGTCCAGCCAGGAGATCGGCGAGATCACCGAGCTGATCTCGGACATCACCGAGCAGACCAACGTGCTGGCGCTGAATGCCGCCATTCAGGCCGCCAGTGCCGGCGAGGCCGGCCGCGGCTTCAGCGTGGTGGCCGAGGAAGTGCAGCGCCTGGCCGAACGGTCCGGCGACGCGACGCGGCAGATCTCGGCCCTGGTGCGCACCATCCAGGCCGACACCCAGGACGCGGTGGCCGCCATGGCGCGCAGCACCCAGGGCGTGGTCGACGGCGCCCGGCTGTCCGATGCCGCGGGCTCCGCGCTCGGCGACATCGACCGCGTGACGCGCCGGCTGGCCGAGCTGATCGAGCAGATCTCGGCCCAGGCGCTGCGCGAGGCCGAATCGGCCAACGTGGTGGCCGACAACATCCAGCACATCTTCGCCGTGACCGAGCAGACCGGCGAGGGCACGCGCTCGACGGCGCAGATGGTGCGCGAGCTGTCGCGCACCGCCGAGGAGCTGCGGCAGTCGGTGTCGCGCTTCAAGATCGACTGAACCGGGGCAGCCGCCGATGGCCATGGACCCCAGCGCAAGCCCCGCCGCCGCCGCGGCCGGCGACGACCTCAGTGCCCTGGCCTGGGTGCACGACGAACTGCGCCGCTCGCTGGAGCTGGCGCACAAGGCGTTGCGCCGCTACCTGAAGGAACGGGCGCAGAAGACCGACCTCGACAGCGTCGACCCCGCCGTGCTGCGCCAGGCGCGCAACCAGCTGCACCAGTGCGTGGGCGTGCTCGAACTCGTCAACCTGGGCCCGGCGGCCGAGCTTCCGCGGGCGGCCGAGGCCGCGCTGCAGCGCATCAGCGCCCGGCCCAAGCTGGTGACGCCGGCGGCGGTGGACACGCTGGAGCGCGGCAGCTTCGCCCTGCTCGACTACATCGCCCGCCGCCTGGTCGGCAAGCCGGTGTCCACGCTGGCGCTGTTTCCGCAATACAAGGCGCTGCAGGAACTGGCCGGCGCGCTGCGCGTGCACCCGGCCGACCTGTGGGACCACCCCTGGGCCTGGCGCGAGCTGGCGCCGCCCGTCGGGGTCGCCCCGCGCCACCCCGACGCCGGCACGGTGGCACAGATCGAGGCCGACCTGCTGGCCCTGATGCGCGGCACCACCGCGCCGGTGGCGGCCCGCATGAGCGAGGTCTTCGCCGGTCTGGCGGCCGGTGCGCGGGCCGGCGGCCTTGGCGGCGCTGGCGCCGCGCCGGCGGAGAACGACCGCCTGGCGTCGCTGTGGCTGCTGGCAGCCGGGTTCTTCGAGGCCCAGGCCGACGGTCTGCTGGCGAGCGACGCCTACAGCAAGCGCCTGGGGTCGAAGCTGCTGGCGCAGCTGCGTGCGGGCGAGGCTGCCGAGCCCTCGGAGCGGCTGGCCCATGACCTGCTGTTCTTCTGTGCCCAGGCCGACCTGAGCGGTGGCCGCCTGGCCGGCCCGCGCCTGCAGGCGGTGCGCCGCGGCCATGCGCTGCCCGATGCCGGCGACACGCCGCCGGTGGACTACCAGCGCCCGGTGCTGGGCCGCTTCGACCCGGCCTGGGTGGCGCAGGCGCGCAAGCGCGTGGCCGGTGCCAAGGAGGTCTGGTCGGCGGTGGCCGCGGGCGAGCTGGCCCGGCGCGACAGCCTGGCCGAGCAGTTCGCCCTGGTCGGCGACTCGCTGAACCGCCTCTATGCCGACGGCGCCGAGCTGGCCCGCGCGCTGCAGGACACCGCCGCCCAGGCCGCCGCGCAGGAGGCCGAGCCGCCTGCCGAGCTGGCGATGGAGGTGGCGACCGCGCTGCTGTACCTGGATGCGTCGATCGAGGACGCCGACTTCGACCGTCCCGGCAGCGCACAGCGCGTGCGGCGCCTGGCCGGGCGCATCGACGCGGTGCGCAACGGCCAGGACCCGGGTGCGCTGGAACAGTGGATGGAGGAGCTGTACCGCCGCGTCTCCGACCGCCAGACCATGGGCAGCGTGGTGCAGGAGCTGCGCGCCGCCCTGTCCGAGGTCGAGAAGAACATCGACCAGTACTTCCGCAACCCGGCCCAGCGCGAGGTGCTGATCCCGGTGCCCGGCCAGTTGCAGGCGATGCGCGGCGTGCTGTCGGTGCTGGGGCTGGAGCAGGCCTCGCTGGCGGTGCTGCGCATGCGCGACGAGGTCGACGCGCTCGCCAACACCGAGGTCGACACCCGCCACGCCATCGGCAGCGGCAGCTTCGAGCGCCTGGCCGACAACCTGGGGGCGCTGAGCTTCCTGATCGACATGGTCAGCGTGCAGCCGCAGCTGGCGAAGTCGTTGTTCCAGTTCGATGCCGCCACCGGCAGCCTGCGTGCGGTGATGGCTCGCGAGGCCCGCCCCACCGGCTTCGACGAGCCCGCCACCCAGCCCGGCGCGCTGCACACCGACACCGGCGCGGTGACGCTGGAGTTCGAGCGCATCATTGCCCGGGCGCGGGGCGACCGGCCCGCCGACGACGCTGCGGCGGCTGCCGGCGGCCTGCCGACCCTGCACCTGGACGGCGCACCGACCCTGGACCTGGCGCCGCTGGCCGGCGCTGGCGACCCCCTGCTGCCGGCCTTCGACGACGCGCCAACGCTGGCCCTGCCCACGCTGCCGATGGGGGCGCCGGACCCGGCCCCGGCCGCACCGCTGCCGGCCCCCGCCCCGGCGCCTGCCGTGTCCAGCGGCCTGGAAGACGACCCCGAGATGCGGGAGATCTTCCTGGAGGAGGCAGCCGAGGTGCTGGACGGTGCCCGCGCGGCGCTGGCCGGCCTGCACGCATCGCCCGAGGACGCCGAGGCGATGACCACGGTGCGGCGCGCCTTCCACACCCTCAAGGGCAGCGCCCGCATGGTCGGCCTGCTGCCCTTCGGCGAGGCCGCCTGGGCCTGCGAGCAGCTCTACAACGCCCGCCTGGCGGCCCACGCCCCGGCCGATGCCGACCTGGTCGGCTTCAGCGAGGAGGCCTGCGCCGCCTTCGCCGCCTGGGTGCAGGCGCTGGCCCGCAATGACGTGGCCGGTCACGGGCCCGAGGCCATCGTGCGTGGCGCCGATGCGTTGCGCCATGACGGTCGCCGCCTGCCGCTGGGCGGCGGTGCCGTGGCCCCGGCCGGCGACGGCCTGGTCAACCTCGACCTGGACGGGCTGCCGCCCCGCGACCTCGACCTGGACCTGCCGGCGCCCGCCCCGGCGGCCCCGGTCGCCGCCACGCCCGCGCCGGACGACGTCGCGCTCGACCTGCGCCTGCGCGTGCCCGACCTGCCCTCGGCCAGCGACCTGGACCTGGGCGCGCCACCCACCGAGCCGCGGCCGCTGCCCGACATCCCGCTGGACTTCCTCGCCGACGACGCGCCGACCCAGGTGCTGCCGCGCCTGCCGCAGGACAGCGACGCGCCGTCGGTGCCCGAGACGCTGGAGCTCGACCTCGGCGACGAACTGGCCGCAGCCTTCGACATGCCCGGGGTGGCGCACCAGGCGCCGCCTGCACCGCCCGCGCCGCAGGACCAGGACGCTGCAGCCGGCGAGGACGACGCCGACGCGGTGCGCCAGGTCGGCCCGCTGCGCATCAGCCTGCCGCTGTTCAACATCTACCTCGGCGAGGCCGACGACCTGTCGCGCCGGCTGAGCGCGTCGCTGGCCGACTGGGCGCCGCAGCCGCTGCGCGCCATCGACGACGATGCGGTCGCGCTGGCGCACTCGCTGGCCGGCAGTTCGGGCACGGTCGGCTTCGCCGACCTGGCCCAGCTGGCGCGGGCGCTGGAGCATGCGCTGGAGCGCACCCAGGCACGTGGCCACGGCGACCACGACGAAGCCGCGCTGTACACCCGGGCGGCCGACGAGATCCACCGCCTGCTGCACCTGTTTGCCGCCGGCTTCCTGCAGCAGCCTGACGCCGAGGTGCTGGCCCGGTTGCAGGTGCTGGCCCATGCCGCGCTGCCGCTGCCGCCGGAATCGGTGCCGGGCGAGCTCGCGCCGCTGGAGGCCGATGCCGAGCCCGAGGCCGAGGCCGCGCCGCCCGGGGCGCAGGTGCTGGCGCCTGCAGAAGCGGTTGCGGAACCTGCCGCAGCAGCGTCCGCGGAACCCGTCGCAGAACCTGACTCGGCACCGGCCGCAGAACCTGTCGCCCAGCCCCATGCCGATGCCGACCCGGTGCAGCCGGCCTTCGGCCGCGCCGCGCTGCTGCCGTTCGCGCCGCTGGCCGAGCTGCCTGGCAGCCTGCCGGCCCAGGCGCCGGAGGTGGACGCGGCCCCCGGCGCCATCGACGAGGACATCGACGCCGTCGACGCGCTGGACGACGAGCTGCTGCCGATCTTCAGCGAGGAAGCCGACGAACTGTTGCCGGTGCTGCATGGCAGCCTGCGCGACTGGGCGCGGGCGCCGGGCGACGCCAGCGCGCCGTCGGCCTGCATGCGCTGCCTGCACACCTTCAAGGGCAGTGCGCGCCTGGCCGGCGCCATGCGCCTGGGTGAGATGGCGCACCGGCTGGAGACCCTGGTGCAACGCCTGGCCGCGCCGGGCGCAGCGCCAGCGGCCGCCGACATCGAGGCCCTGGCCGGCCAGGCCGACCTGCTGCAGGCGCGGCTGGATGCCCTGCTGCACCCGGGCACGGCGGCTGGCGAGGCGGAAGCCGACGTCCTGGCCACGGCCGTGGTGCCGGTGCCGGTGGCTTCGCCGGCCGCCCCCGTGGCTGCAGCCCCTGCTCCAGCCCCTGCCGACGCGACACCCCCGACGGTGCGACCTGCGGATGCGCCGGCCACCGTGCAGCCGCCCGCCGCGCTGCGCATCATCGACTGGCACCGCTTTGCCCAGCCGGCGGTGCCGGCCAGCGGCCTGGCCACGCCGGCTGGCCTGGCGGCATCGGCCGCGGCAGCCAGCATGGTGCGGGTGCGGGCGCCCCTGCTCGACCGCCTGGTCAACCAGGCAGGCGAGGTGAGCATCTCGCGCGCCCGCATCGAGACCGACGTGGGCCAGTTCAAGGCCGCGCTGAACGACCTGAACGACAACCTGGAGCGCCTGCGCACCCAGTTGCGCGACATCGAGCTGCAGGCCGAGACGCAGATCGAGACCCGCATGGAGGCGGCGCGGGCCGCGGCCCTGGACTTCGACCCGCTGGAGCTGGACCGCTTCACCCGCTTCCAGGAGCTGACGCGGATGATGGCCGAGTCGGTGGCCGACGTGGCCACCGTGCAGCGCGGCCTGCAGCGCACGCTGCAGTCCACCGAGGACGCGCTGGCGCACCAGGCGCGGATGAACCGCGACATGCAGGACGACCTGCTGCGCACGCGGATGGTGGAGTTCGAGGGCCTGTCCGAGCGGCTGTACCGCGTGGTGCGCCAGGCAGCCAAGGAAACCGGCAAGCCCGTGCGGCTGGACATCCTGGGCGGCCGGGTCGAGATCGACCGCGGCGTGCTCGACCGCATGACACCGGCCTTCGAGCACCTGCTGCGCAACGGCGTGGTGCACGGCATCGAGCCGGCCGAGGTGCGCAGTGCCGCCGGCAAGGACGCCACCGGCACGATCACCCTGGCCGTCACCCAGGTCGGCAACGAGGTCACGGTCGAGGTGCGTGACGATGGCGCGGGGCTGAACATGCCGCGCATCCTGGCCCGCGCCCGGGCGCTGGGCCTGGTGGCGCCGGATGCACCGCCCGACGAGGCGCAGCTGGCCAACCTGATCTTCCAGCCCGGCTTCACCACCGCCGACAGCCTGACCGGCCTGGCCGGCCGGGGCGTGGGCATGGACGTGGTGCGCACCGAGGTCAACGCCATCGGTGGGCGCATCGAGACCGCCAGCGCGCCAGGCCAGGGCAGCAGCTTCCGCGTGGTGCTGCCGCTGACCACCGCCGTCACCCGGGTGGTGATGCTGCGCTGCGGCGAGCGCGACTTCGCCGTGCCCTCGACCCTGGTGGAGACGGTGCGCCGCGTGCCGCTGGCCGAGCTGGAGGCGGCCTACCGCAGCGGCAGCCACGCCGAGGGCGACCAGGTGCTGCCGTTCTTCTGGCTCGATGCCCTGCTCGACGGCAGCGCCCGCGGCGTGCCCACCGACAAGACCGCACCGATCGTCGTCATCCGCAGCGCCCAGCAGCGACTGGTGCTGCATGTGGACGAGGTGCTGGGCAACCAGGAAGTGGTGGTCAAGAACCTGGGGCCGCAGCTGTCCAGGGTGCCGGGCCTGGTGGGCATGACGCTGCTGCCGTCAGGCCTGCCGGCGCTGATCTACAACCCGGTGGCCCTGGCCACGCTGTACGGCGCGGCCGCCCGGGCCGCCACGGACGCGGCACTGCTCCCGGCCGCCCAGGACGCCGCCGCCCGCGCCGCCGCCGAGCCGCTGGCGCCGCTGGTGCTGGTGGTCGACGACTCGCTGACGGTGCGCCGCATCACCCAGCGCCTGCTGGAGCGCGAGGGCTACCGCGTCACCGTGGCCAAGGACGGCCTGGACGGCCTGGACAAGCTGGCCATCGAGCGTCCGGCCGTGCTGCTGACCGACATCGAGATGCCGCGCATGGACGGCTTCGACATGGTGCGCAGCATGCGCGGCGACAGCCGCCTCACCGGGCTGCCGATCATCATGATCACCTCGCGCATTGCCCAGAAGCACCGCGACGTGGCGGCCGAGCTGGGCGTGGACCACTACCTGGGCAAGCCCTACGCCGAGGATGAACTGCTGGCCCTGGTGGCGCGCCACGCCCGGGGTGCGCCGGCCATGCCGGTGGGCCGGGTGGGCGTGCCCCTCTAGAAACACCGCGAACTTTCGCTGCGCATCGCCGTCCCACGCCCTCGGCGTGGGGTCGTGGTGACCTGCCGTTGCTGGGGAGAACCGGACCATGCGATTCCTTGCACTGCTGCGGCATCCGGCCGCCCGCCGCGGCGCCGGCACGGCCGCCGCGCTGGCGGCCGGCCTGCTGCTGGCATTCGCCGGCCAGGCCCGGGCCCAGGCTCAGGCGCCGGCCGACCCGCTGGCCGCGCCGGCCACGGCCGGCGATGCCGAGGCGGCCGACCGCGTCACCGTGCTGGATTTCGACTGGCTGGACGCCGCCCGCAGCCGGGCCGTGCCGGTGCGCCTGTACCTGCCGGCCGAACCGGCTGCCGGCGCCGCGGCCACCCCGCTGCCGCTGGTGGTGTTCTCGCACGGCATCGGCGGCTCGCGCCGGGGCTACAGCTACCTGGGCCGGCACTGGGCGGCCCAGGGCTACGCCAGCCTGCACCTGCAGCATGTGGGCAGCGACCGCACCCTCTGGGCCGGCAATCCGCTGCTGCTCGCCGGTCGGCTGCAGGCTGCGGCGCAGGAGAGCGAGGCCACCGCCCGCGTGCGCGACCTGAGCTTCGCGCTCGACCAGTTGCTGGCCGGCCCGCTGGCCGCGCGCATCGACGCCAACCGCATCGTCGCCGCCGGCCATTCCTACGGTGCCAACACCACGCTGCTGGCCGCGGGGGCCGAGGTGCAGCGCGGCGGCCAGCCGCTCAGGCTGCGCGATCCGCGCATCAAGGCGGCGATCGTGATCTCGGCACCGCCCTTCTACGGCGAGTCTGCGCCGGCCCAGGTGCTGGGCCACATCGGCGTGCCCAGCCTGCACATCACCGCCACCGAGGACGTGATCCGCGTGCCCGGCTACTACTCGCCTGCCGAGGACCGGATGGCGGTGTTCGAGGCCACCGGCGGGCTGTACAAGGCGCTGGCGGTGTTCTCCGGCGGCTCGCACAGCATCTTCACCGACCGCGCGGGCACCGGCGGGGCGTTGCTCAACCCGCAGGTCAAGGCCGCCACCCAGGCGCTGTCCACCGCCTTCCTGCGCAGCGTGTTCGACGGCGACAGCGCGGCGCTGCGGCTGGCGGGGCAGCGCTTCGGCGCGCTGCTGTCGCGCTTCACCGCGCCCTGATCGGCCGGCCGGTCACCTGGCCGGTCAACCAGCCTGTCACCCGGTCTTGACGACCGCGTAGCGCTTGAGCGTCTCGTCGCGCGCCGTGGCGTGGTCGACGATGGGCCGCGGGTAGTCGCGGCCCAGCTCGACCTTCGCCGCCGCCAGCTCGATGGGCAGCGCCAGCCAGGGCGCGTGGATCAGCTTGTCGGGCAGGCCGGCCAGCTGCGGCAGGTAGCGGCGGATGAAGCGGCCGGCGGCGTCGAACTTCTCGCTCTGGCTGACCGGATTGAAGATGCGGAAGTAGGGCTGGGCGTCGCAGCCGCTGCTGCTGGCCCACTGCCAGCCGCCGTTGTTGGCGGCCAGGTCGAAGTCATTCAGGTGCAGGGCGAACCAGGCCTCGCCGCGTCGCCAGTCGATGCCGAGGTCCTTGGTCAGGAAGCTGGCCACCACCATGCGCAGCCGGTTGTGCATGTAGCCGGTCTGGTTGATCTGCCGCATGGCCGCGTCGACCAGCGGATAACCGGTGCGGCCCTCGCACCAGGCGGCGAACAGTTCATCCGCACGCTTGCCATGGGCCCAGCGGATGGCGTCGTAGGCCGGCTTGAAGCTGGCGCCCACCACATGCGGGTGGTGGTGCAGCACCTGGTGGTAGAAGTCGCGCCAGATCAGCTCGGACAGCCAAACCTCGGCCCCGCGTGAGCCGCCCTGCATGCGCTGCCAGGCCTCGCGTGCCAGGCGGCGGATGCTGATGGTGCCGAAGCGCAGGTGGGTGCTCAGGTAGCTCGGTCCCTTGACCGCCGGGAAGTCACGCGCAACGGCGTAGTCGTCGATGCGGTCGAGGAAGTCGGCCAGCAGTTCCTGGGCGCCCGTGCTGCCGGTGGGCAGCTTCAGCTGGTGCAGGTTGGTGGCCTGGAAGCCGATGGCGGGGAGCGTGGGCACGCCGGTGGCCAGGTCGGTCGGCAGCGGCGCGAGCCGCCCGGCCAGCGGGGCCACGGCATGCGGCGCCAGGTCGGTGGACTGCAGCTTCTTCAGCCAGGCGTTCTTGTAGGGCGTGAACACGCTGTAGGGGCTGCCGGTGGCGGTCAGCACCTCGCGGCGCTCGAACACCACATGGTCCTTGCCGGTGTGCAGGGCAATGCCGGCATCGGCCAGCCGGCCGCGCACCTGGGCGTCGCGGGCCAGGGCATCGGGCTCGTCGTCGTGGCTGGCGTAGACCGCCTGCACACCGAGCTGGCGCGCCAGGGCCGGCAGCAGCAGCTTTGCATCGCCGTGGCGCACCAGCAGGCCGGCATCGGCCACGCCATGGGCTTGCGCCAGGGCGCGCAGCTGGGCATCCAGGTCGACCAGGCTGTCGCGGATGAACTCGACCCGCCGGTCGGCCCGCGGTAGCGGGTCGAGGATGGCCGTGTCGAAGACGAACACGCACCAGACCTGGCGTGCCGCGGCCAGCGCGTGGTGCAGCGCAGCGTTGTCGTCGGCCCGCAGGTCGCGGCGCAGCCAGACCAGCGCGCGGTCGAGCAGGGCAGGGGTGTGGGCGGTGGTCATCGGCACGGCCGCAGTGTCCCCGATCATTAGAATCGCCGCACAGCGGCGCACCCCATGAACCTGACCAACCAGTTCCTGATCGCGATGCCGGGCCTGGCGGGCGACACCTTCGGCGGCGCCGTGGTCTACCTGTGCGAGCACACCGAGAACGGCGCGCTGGGCCTGGTGATCAACAAGCCCATCGACATCAAGCTGAAGAACCTGTTCCAGAAGGTCGAACTGAGCCTGGACAGCCCGGCCCTGGCCGAGCAACCGGTGTTCTTCGGCGGCCCGGTGCAGACCGAGCGCGGCTTTGTGCTGCACGAGAAGCTGGGCGACCAGGCGCCGTACAGCAGCACGCTGTCGATTCCCGGCGGCCTGGAGATGACCACCAGCAAGGACGTGCTGGAAGCGCTGTCGCAAGGCGCCGGGCCGCGCCGCCTGCTGGTGACCCTGGGCTACAGCGGCTGGGGTGCCGGCCAGCTGGAAGACGAACTGGCCCGCAACAGCTGGCTGACGGTCGACGCCGTGCCCGAGATCATCTTCGACACCCCGGTCGAGCAGCGCTACGAGAAGGCCGTCTCGCTGCTGGGTTTCGATCCAGCCATGCTGAGCCAGGAGGCGGGGCACGCATGAGTGCTGGCTCGGCCGGCCGCCCGCAGTCCTTCCTGGCCTTCGATTTCGGCATCAAGCGCACCGGCGTGGCCACCGGCAACAGCCTGCTGCGCCAGGCCAGCCCGTTGACCACGGTCAAGGCCGAGGGCGATGCCCGCTTTGCGCCCATCGGCACGCTGATCGCCGAGTGGCAACCCGATGCGCTGGTGGTGGGCATTCCGGTGCATCCCGACGGCGCACCGCACGACAATACCCGCCGGGCGCAACGCTTTGCCCGCCAGCTGGAGGGCCGCTTCGGCCTGCCGGTGCACCGGGTCGACGAGCGCTACAGCACCACCGAGGCCGCGGCCGAGGGGGCGCGTGACCTGGATGCCGCCTCGGCCGCCGTGATCCTGAACCAATACCTGAACAGCCTGCCATGAGACATCCTGCGTCACTCACCGCACGCGGGCCGAGCGCCGGGCCGCTCCCAAGCCGGCCCGCCATCCCCGCGGGGGATCGGCCGACGTACCCGTCGGACGAGGGGCACCAATGAGCACACTCACCCTCGACGCCGAGGCGCTGTACACCGAGCTGCGCGCAGGCGTGCAGCAGTTGTGGCGGCCCGGCATGGCGCTGATGGGCGTCTGGTCCGGCGGCGCCTGGCTGGCCGAGCGGCTGGCGGCCGACTTGGCCGGGACGCTGGCCGTCGGCAAGCCCGGCGTCATCAGCAGCACGCTGCACCGCGACGACTTCTCCGCCCGCGGCATGGCCAGCGGCACCGACGCCACGCGCATTCCGTATGCGGTGGACGGCGCGCACATCCTGCTGCTCGACGACGTGCTGTTCACCGGCCGCACCATCCGTGCCGTGCTGAACGAGCTCTACGACTTCGGCCGCCCGGCCAGCGTGACGCTGGCGGTGCTGGTCGACCGCGGCGGGCGCGAGCTGCCGATCCAGCCGGCCTATGCCGCGGCCAAGATCAGCCTGCCCGCCGGGCAGAAGCTGGCGCTGTCGCGCACCGACGACGGCCGCTTCACCTTCGCCATCCAGGAGGGATCGGCCTGATGCTCCACCGCCGCAATCCGCAGCTCAACCGCCACGGCGAGCTGATCCACCTGCTGTCCATCGAGGGCCTGCCGCGCGACGTGCTCACGCACATCCTCGACACCGCCGGCACCTTCCTCAGCGTCAACGACCGCGAGGTCAAGAAGGTGCCGCTGCTGCGCGGCAAGAGCGTGTTCAACCTGTTCTTCGAGAACAGCACCCGCACCCGCACCACCTTCGAGATCGCGGCCAAGCGGCTGAGCGCCGATGTCATCAACCTGGACATCGCCAAGAGCAGCGCCAGCAAGGGCGAGAGCCTGCTCGACACCATCGCGAATCTCTCCGCGATGCATGCCGACATGTTCGTGGTGCGGCACAGCGAGAGCGGCGCACCCTACCTCATCGCCCAGCACTGCGCGCCGCATGTGCACGTGGTCAACGCCGGTGACGGCCGCCACGCGCACCCCACGCAGGGCCTGCTGGACATGTACACGATCCGGCATTTCAAGCAGGACTTCACCAAGCTCAGCGTGGCCATCGTCGGCGACATCGTGCACAGCCGCGTGGCGCGCAGCGACATCCATGCGTTGACCACCCTGGGCGTGCCCGACATCCGTGCGGTGGGACCCAAGACCCTGGTGCCGGGCGACCTGCGCGACATGGGCGTGCGCGTGTGCCACAGCATGGCCGAGGGCATCCGCGATGCCGACGTGATCATCATGCTGCGCCTGCAGAACGAGCGCATGAGCGGCGCGATGCTGCCCAGTGCCGGCGAGTTCTTCAAGAACTACGGCCTGACCGCCGACAAGCTGGCCCTGGCCAGGCCCGATGCGATCGTGATGCACCCGGGGCCGATCAACCGCGGCGTCGAGATCGAGTCGTCGGTGGCCGACGGCGCCCGCAGCGTGATCCTGCCGCAGGTGACCTTCGGCATCGCGGTACGCATGGCGGTCATGTCGATCATTGCGGGAAATGAGGCCTAAAGCATGAAGATCCTCATCAAGGGCGGCCGTGTGATCAACCCGGCGACGGGTCGTGACGAGCGGGCCGACGTGGCGATCGCCACCGGCCGCATCCTGGGCATCGGCCATGTGCCGGCCGACTTCCAGCCCCAGCGCGTGATCGACGCGGCCGGCTGCATCGTCGCGCCGGGCCTGGTCGACCTGGCGGCGCGGCTGCGCGAGCCTGGCCACGAGCACGAGGGCATGCTGGAGAGCGAGCTCAACGCGGCGGCCGCGGGTGGTGTCACCAGCCTGGTCTGCCCGCCCGACACCGACCCCACGCTGGACGAGCCCGGCCTGGTCGAGATGCTGAAGTTCCGCGCCCGCAAGCTGAGCCTGTGCCGGCTGTTCCCACTGGGCGCGCTGACCCGCGGCCTGGGCGGCGAAGTGCTGACCGAGATGGCCGAGCTGACCGAGGCCGGCTGCATCGGCTTCAGCCAGGCCGAGGTGCCCATCGTCGACACCCTGGTGCTGCAGCGCGCGCTGCAGTACGCCGCCACCTTCGGCTACACGGTCTGGCTGCGGCCGCAGGATGGCTGGCTGGGCAAGGGCGTGGCGGCCAGCGGCGCGGTGGCCACGCGCCTGGGCCTGTCGGGCGTGCCGGTGGCGGCCGAGACGGTGGCCCTGCTGACCATCATCGAGCTGGTGCGCATCACCGGCGCCCGGGTGCACCTGTGCCGGCTGTCCAGCGCCGCCGGCGTGGCCCTGCTGCGCGCGGCCAAGGCCGAGGGCCTGCCCATCACGGCCGACGTGTCGATCAACTCGCTGCACCTCACCGACGTCGACATCGGCTTCTTCAACCCGGCGATGCGGCTGACGCCGCCGCTGCGCCAGGGCGGTGACCGCGACGCGCTGCGCGCCGCGCTGGCCGACGGCACGATCGACGCCCTGGTGTCGGACCACACGCCGGTCGAGGGCGACATGAAGGCCCTGCCCTTCGGCGAGGCCGAGCCCGGCGCCACCGGGCTGGAACTGCTGCTGAGCCTGGCGCTGAAGTGGGGCGCCGACAGCGGACTGCCGCTGGCCACCACGCTGGCGCGGGTGACCAGCTGCCCGGTGCGGGTGCTGGGCGAATCGCTGGGCTCGCTGGCGTCGTCGGCCGGCCAGCTGCTGCCCGGCGGCGTGGCCGACGTGGTGGTCTTCGACCCCGAGGCCACCTGGACGGTCGAGCCTGGCCGGCTGCTCAGCCAGGGCAAGCACACGCCGTTCGCCTTCGAGGCCACCGGCACGGCGCTGCCGGGCCGGGTGCGCGCCACGCTGGTGGCGGGCACGGTCGCCCATGAATCGCTTGAGGCCCGCACCGGCTGATGCCGGCGCTGCCCTCGGCCGCCGACCCGGGACTGTCTGCGCTGCCGCGCGTGCTGTGGCGGCTGGCGCGGGTGCTGGTGCATGTGGCGCATGGCATGGCGGTGATGGCGCTGCGCTTCCCGTCGCTGGACGCGGCCGGGCGCCAGGCGCGCATCCAGTGGTGGTCGGCCGGCCTGCTGCGCGCCATCGGCGTGGGCCTGCGGGTGCAGGGCACGGCCCGGCCCGGGGCCACGCTGCTGGTGGCCAACCATGTCTCGTGGCTGGACATCGCGGCCCTGCATGCGGCGGTGCCGCAGGCGCGCTTCGTCAGCAAGGCCGACGTGCGACGCTGGCCGCTGCTGGGCTGGCTGGTGGCCGGTGCCGGCACGCTGTTCATCGAGCGCGACCGCAAGCGCGATGCGCTGCGCGTGGTGCATGCGATGGCCGAGGCGCTGCGCGACGGCCAGACGGTGGGCGTGTTCCCCGAGGGCACGACCGGCCCCGGGCCCGAGCTGCTGCCCTTCCACGCCAACCTGCTGCAGGCGGCCATCGCCACCGCCACGCCGGTGCAGCCGGCGGTGCTGCGCTTTGCCGACGGCCGCCAGCGCTTCAGCCCGGCGGTGGAGTTCGTCGGCGAGACCACCCTGCTGCAGAGCCTGTGGCGCGTGGCCGGCGCGCAGGGCCTGGTGGCCCATGTGCAGCTGCTGGCGCCGCAGGCCACGGCCCATGCCGACCGGCGCGCGCTGGCCGAGCACCTGCACCAGGGCATGGCCGAGGCGCTGGCAGGCGGCCTGGAGAACCGGCCGTGATCGAAGGCACCCGCGGCCTGGCCGCCGCAGACCGGCCGCCGGCCGGTGACGCCGGCCCGGGTGCAGTCCGGCCCGCACCCGGCAAGGGCATCCTGGTGGCCGGTGCTGGCCCTGCTGCTGCTGCTGCTGGGCCTGCTGGTGGCCGGCTGGACCCTGCGCCAGGAGCACCTGCACCAGCGTGACCAGGCCCGCGCCCGGCTCGACAGCCTGGCCGAGCTGCGGGCGACCCAGCTCGAAGCCTGGCTGGCGCAATGGCAGGCCCAGGCGCGCTTCCTGCGGACCAGCCAACGGCTGGCCGACCAGTTCCGCGCCTGGACCGACGACGGTGACCAGGCGGCCGGCGAGCGCCCGCTGGCCCGCATGGTCGAGTTCCGCCGTGCCAACGACGGCGACGGCGTGCTGCTGATGGCCGCCGACGGCCGCGTGCTGGCACACGAGCAGGCCGCAGAACGGCAGGCCGCTCCCGCGCTGATGCAGGCGGTGCGGGCGGCGGTGGGCACCGGCATGCCGGCGATCACCAGCATCGACCGCCGCAACGGCACCGAGCAGATGCTGCGCCTGGACGTGGTGGTGCCGCTGGCGGCCACCGGCGATCCGGTGC
>Ga0116180_1000764_pt1 | contig 28723 bp, 26 predicted proteins | sample AD_UKC073_MetaG_FD_89804 | JGI IMG/M metagenome (GOLD analysis project Ga0116180, IMG submission 89804) | Active sludge microbial communities of municipal wastewater-treating anaerobic digesters from USA - AD_UKC073_MetaG | ecosystem: Engineered > Bioreactor > Anaerobic > Digestate | place: USA... | reverse complement strand
GCAGCAAGGCCGTCGCGGTCGTCACCGTCGACGGCAAGCCCGCCAGCGTGCGCTTCAGCCTGCCCTGACCCCGGGGCCGGTCCACCGGATGCCGTGTCTCAACGCAGGATGGCGGCGAAGAAGGCCGCCAGGTCGCCGAAGGCATCCAGCGGCAGCACGTTCGCCACGTACTGGTCCGGGCGCACCACCACCATGCAGCCGCGCTCGCGGTCGATGCCGCGCAGGTCGAAGATGTCGCCCAGGCCCTTGTGGTCGACGCAGAAGATCTTCTCGTGGTCCTGCAGGCCCAGCCGGCCGGTGCGCGGCTTCAGCAGCGCGGGCATGTGCGCGTAGTCCAGCTGGTCGAAGGTGGGCTGGAAGACGGCGCGCAGGTCGATCACCGCATCCGCGTCCTCGCCGGGGCGGGTGTGGCGCACGACTGGCGAGCCGGGGTCGCGCGCCAGCCAGTCGGCCAGCCGGCACAGGGCCGAGCCGGGGGCGCCGGTGTCGCCCCGGCCGGCAAAGGCATAGAGGCGCCAGCGCGCATCGGCCTCGGCGACGTGGCCCAGCTGCATCTGCATCGCATCGGCCAGGCGCACCACCGGCGCCGAATGGAAGCGCCGGCCGATCTCCAGCCCCCGGGCCAGCGCCTGGTGCGTGCCCGGCGCGAACAGCGCCGAGGCGTCGTACTTCACCGCCGTGCCGCCGGTGAACTCCAGGTTCTGCTTGAACTGGCGGATGATGCGCGGCTCTTCCGTGCCGTCGCGCTCGGCCTGGGTGGTGGGCGCCGACATGATGCGCGACCACTGGTGGTCGGTCTCCACCAGGCGCCGGGCCTCGGTCAGGCGCTCGGTCGAATAGCTGCGCAGCAGGCGCGCATCGGCGCGCCCCTGCAGCACATGCACCAGCTTCCAGCCCAGGTTGAAGGTGTCCTGCATCGACACGTTCATGCCCTGGCCGGCCTTGGGCGAATGGGTGTGGCAGGCGTCGCCCGCGGTGAACACGCGCGGGTTGCGGTCCACCCCGTCGGGCACGTCGTCGAACCGGTCGGTGATGCTGTGGCCGATGTCGTAGATCGACCACCAGACGACTTCCTTCACCTCGATCGTGTACGGATGAAGGATGCGGTTGGCGGCCGCGATCATGTCGTCCTGGGTGAACTTGCGGCTCGCGGCCTTCTCGCCGTCCCTGAGCTTGTCGAGTTCCACGTACATGCGGAACAGGTAGCCGCCCTCGCGCGGCAGGATCAGCACATTGCCCTCGCCGGCCGACGAGATCAGGCACTTCTGGCGCACGTCCGGAAAGTCGGTGTTGGCCAGGATGTCCATCACGCCCCAGGCCTGGTTGGCCGCGTCGCCATGCAGCACGCCGCCGATGGCCTTGCGCACCGCCGAGTGCGCACCGTCGCAGCCGACCACGTAGTTGGCCCGCACGGTGCGCGTGCCCCACCAGTTGATGCCGGTGGCGTCCTTCAGCGTCACCGTCACCGGATGGTCGTCGGTGGCCGGGTCGACCTGCACGTCCACGACCTCCCAGCCGTAGTCGGGCTCCAGGCGCGAGGCCGAGTTCTTCATCACCTCCAGAAACAGCTCGTGCAGCCGCGCCTGGTTGATCAGGATGTGCGGCATCTCCGAGCTGTCATCGGCCACGTCCTGCACGCGGCCCACGCGCCGGATGTGCTGCGGATTCGCCGGGTCGGGCATCCAGAAGGCGGTCTGGTTGACCCAGTAGGTCTCGCGCTTGACCTTGTCGGCAAAGCCGAAGGCCTGGAACATCTCCATGGTGCGCGTGTTGATGCCGTCGGCCTTGCCCTTGATGATGTTCGTGGGCATGCGCTCGACGATCATCGTCTCGATGCCCGGGAAGGGCGCCAGCTGCGCCGCCAGGCACAGGCCGGCCGGCCCGGTGCCGGCGATCAGCACGTCGACCTGCTCGGGCAGCGGCTCGTGGCTGCCCCGGTTGCGGCGGTTCGGCGCCGCCGGCTGCACGTCCGGGCTGCCGCCCCTGAAGCCGTGCTTGTAGAACTGCATCTGCTGTCTCCTCGGGTGGCGGTGCGCCCGCGGCGGGGTGCCCGAGCGGTGCAAATAATATCTATGCTTACCAATCGCCGTCAAGACGGTGTGTACACTTACCAAAATCATCCGGGCCGGCGCGGCGCAGCGCCCGCGGCCCCGTCCAGCGGAGCGAAGGCATGCAGTCTCTCGACATGGCAGGGCACCTCATCCGGCGCCTGCACCAGCAGTCCACCCAGGTCTTTGCACAGCGCACCCAGGCCGCGGGCTTCGACGTGACGCCGTTCCAGTTTGCGGCGATGGACGCGATCCACACGCAGCCGGCCACCGACCAGGCCCGCGTGGCCGAGCTGATCGCCTGCGACCGCGCCACCATCGGCGGCGTGATCGAGCGGCTGGAGCAGAAGGGCTGGATCAGCCGCATCGTCAGCGAACGCGACCGCCGCGCGCGCGAGCTGTCGCTGACGGCCGAGGGCGAGCGTGTCTTCGCCGCGCTGACGCCAGTGGTGCGGGCGCTGCAGGACGAGATCCTGGGCCCGCTGGGTGACGCCGACCGCGCGCGCTTCCTGCAGCTGGCGCGCGAGGCCGTGCGGCCCTAGGCGCGTCGCCTCATTCCCACTCGATCGTCGCCGGCGGCTTGCTGCTGACGTCGTAGGTGACGCGGTTGATGCCGCGCACCTCGTTGATGATGCGGCTGCTCACCTTCTTCAGCAGGCTGTAGGGCAGCTCGGCCCAATCGGCGGTCATGAAGTCGCTGGTCTGCACCGCACGCAGCGCGACCACATGCTCGTAGGTGCGGCCGTCGCCCATCACGCCCACGCTCTTGACCGGCACGAAGACCACGAAGGCCTGGCTCGTCAGGTCGTACCAGCTCTTGCCGGTGGCGGGGTCGATGGAGGCGCGCAGCTCGTCGATGAAGATGGCGTCGGCCCGCTGCAGCAGCGCGGCGAACTCGGGCTTCACCTCGCCCAGGATGCGCACGCCCAGGCCCGGCCCGGGGAACGGGTGGCGGTAGACCATGTCGTGCGGCAGGCCCAGGGCCACGCCCAGGGCGCGCACCTCGTCCTTGAACAGCTCGCGCAGCGGCTCCAGCAGCTTCAGGCCCAGGGTGTCGGGCAGGCCACCGACGTTGTGGTGGCTCTTGATCGTGGCCTTCTTGCTGGCTGTGCCGCCGCTCTCCACCACGTCGGGATAGATCGTGCCCTGGGCCAGCCACTTCGCACCCTTGTGGCCGCCGCCGCTGGCCTTGAGCTTCGCCGCCTCGGCCTGGAACACCTCGACGAATTCGCGGCCGATGATCTTGCGCTTCTGCTCGGGGTCGGTCACGCCCTTCAGGTGCCCCAGGAACTGGTCCTGCGCCTGCACATGCACCACCTTCGCATGCAGCCGGCCGGCGAACATGTCCATCACCATCTGGCCTTCGTTCAGCCGCAGCAGTCCGTGGTCGACGAAGACGCAGGTCAATTGGTCGCCGATGGCGCGGTGGATCAGCGCCGCGGCCACGCTGCTGTCGACGCCGCCGGACAGGCCGAGGATCACCTCCTCGTCGCCGACCTGTTCGCGGATGCGGGCCACCGCCTCGTCGACGTAGTTGCCCATGATCCAGTCGCCGCGGCAGCCGGCGATGTCGCGCACGAAGCCGGTCAGCAGGGCCGTGCCCTGCAGCGTGTGCGTCACCTCGGGGTGGAACTGCACCGCGTAGTAGCCGCGGTCCTCGTCGGCCATGCCGGCGATGGGGCAGCTGGGCGTGCTGGCCATCAGCTTGAAGCCCGGCGGCAATTTGCTCACCTTGTCGCCGTGGCTCATCCACACCTTCAGCATGCCGTGGCCTTCAGGCGTGCGGAAGTCCTCGATGCCCTGCAGCAGCTTGGTGTGACCATGGGCGCGCACCTCGGCATAGCCGAACTCGCGGTGGTCGCTCCAGGCGACCTCGCCACCGAGCTGCACCGCCATGGTCTGCATGCCATAGCAGATGCCCAGCACCGGCACGCCGGCGTCCCACACCGCCTGCGGCGCGCGCAGCTGGTGGTCCTCGTAGGTGCTGGCATGGCTGCCGCTGAGGATGATCCCTTTCGCGCCGAAGCCGCGGACGACCTCGTCGCTGACATCGCTGGGATGGATCTCGCAGTAGACCTGTGCCTCGCGCACGCGGCGCGCGATCAGCTGGGTGACTTGCGAGCCGAAGTCGAGGATCAGGATCTTGTCATGCATGACGGATGCGGCCCCGAAGGCGCCGGGTTGAAGCTAGACGGGTTGCACGGCAGGCGTGCCGCGCCGGGCCTGGCGGCGGAAGTGCAGCACCGCCAGCACCAGGGCCAGGCCCTGCAGGCCGGCGCAGAAGAACATCGGCGCGCCGATGCGCCAGTCGGTGGTGGGCAGGTGCGAGACCGTGGCCATCAACGGCGCGGCCAGCACCGGCGCCAGCACGGCGGTCAGGCTGTTCAGGCTGGACACCGCGCCCATCGTCTCGCCCTGCACGTGCTCGTCGGCGGCGGCCGACACCAGGCCCTGCAGCGACGCGGCCACCGCCGCGCCCAGCAGGTTGGCGGCGATCACCGCGTACATCATCCAGGGCTGGGTGGCCAGGCCCCAGCCGACGAAGGCCAGGCTGGACGACAGCAGGCCGGCCACCGCCAGCCGCTTCGGGCCGAAGCGCTTGAGCAGCCGCCCCAGCAGGCCGCCCTGCACCACCGCCGAGACGATGCCCACCGCGAACAGCGACCAGCCGTTCTCGCTGGGCCCCCAGCCGAAGCGCAGGCTGCCGTACAGCACCCACACGGTGTAGAGGCTGAACTGCGCCAGGCCGGCGAAGCCGATCACGCCCACCAGCAGGCCCACGCCCTTGAGCGCGACCAGCTTCTTGAACGAGCTCAGCGGGTTGGCCTGCCACCAGTCGACCGGCCGGCGCTGGGCCGGGCTCAGCGACTCGGGCAGCACGAACCAGCCGTAGGCCAGGTTGGCCAGCGCCAGCACGCCCGCCGCGAAGAACGGCAGGTGCAGGTCGATGCCGCCCAGGATGCCGCCGATCACCGGCCCCAGGATGAAGCCGATGCCGAACATCGCGCCCAGCATGCCGAAGCGCTTGGCCCGGTCGGCCGGCGGCGTGATGTCGGCCACGTAGGCATTGGCCACCGCGGCATTGGCCTGCATCGCGCCGCCGATCACGCGCGAGGCGACCAGCATCGCGATGCTGGTGGCCAGCGCGGTGGTGAAGAAGTTGATCGCCAGGCCGCAGAAGCCCAGCAGCAGCACCGGCCGGCGGCCGAAGCGGTCCGACAGCGCACCCAGGATGGGCGCGGCGACGAACTGCGCCAGCGCGTAGACCGCAGCGATCACGCCGTACCAGCGCGCCTGCTCCGATGCATCGGCCGTGAACTGCCCGACCATCGCCGGCAGCACCGGCACGATGATGCCGACCGCCAGCATGTCGATCAGCACGGTCAGCAGGATGAAGCGCATCGCGGCGCCCTGAGCGGGAGCGGCGGGCAACGTGGCGGCGCTCACGCTGCCTTCATTCGGTGCGGTAATTCGGCGCTTCCTTGGTGATCTGCACGTCGTGCACGTGACTCTCGCGCATGCCGGCCGACGAGATCTCGACGAACTCGGCCTTGGCGTGCATGTCGTCGATGCTGGCGCAACCGCAGTAGTGCATCGACGCGCGCAGGCCGCCCGCCATCTGGAAGATCACCGCCACCACCGAGCCCTTGTACGGCACCTGGCCCTCGATGCCCTCGGGCACCAGCTTGGCGCTGGTGCTGCTAGCGGCGCTGCTGTCCTGGAAATAGCGGTCGGCCGAGCCCTGCTGCATCGCGCCGATCGAGCCCATGCCGCGGTAGCTCTTGTAGGTGCGGCCCTGGTAGAGGATGGTCTCGCCCGGCGCCTCTTCGGTGCCGGCGAAGGCGCCGCCCATCATCACGCTGTTGGCGCCGGCGGCAATCGCCTTGGCCAGGTCACCCGAGAAGCGCACGCCGCCGTCGGCGATCAGCGGCACGCCGCTGCCCTTGAGCGCCTGCGCCACCTGGTCGATGGCGTAGATCTGCGGCACGCCCACGCCGGTGACGATGCGGGTGGTGCAGATCGAGCCCGGGCCGATGCCGACCTTGACCGCATCCGCGCCGGCCTCGACCAACGCCAGCGCCGCCGCGCCGGTGGCGATGTTGCCGCCGATCACGTCGACCTGCGGGAAGTGCTTCTTGACCCAGCGCACGCGGTCGATCACGCCGGCCGAGTGGCCGTGGGCAGTGTCGACCACCAGGACGTCGACGCCGGCCTTGACCAGCAGCTCGACCCGCTCCTCGGTGCCGTCGCCCACGCCCACTGCCGCGCCCACGCGCAGCTTGCCCTGGGCATCGCGCGCGGCATCGGGGAAGTTGGTCTGCTTGGTGATGTCCTTGACCGTCATCAGGCCGCGCAGCTCGAAGGCGTCGTTGACCACCAGCACCCGCTCCAGCTTGTGCTTGTGCATCAGCGCCTTGCCTTCGGAGATGCTGGCGCCCTCCTTGACGACGATGAGCTTCTCGCGCGGCGTCATGATCTCGCGCACCGGGGCGTCGAGCCGGGTCTCGAAGCGCAGGTCGCGGCCGGTGACGATGCCCACCACGCGACCGTCCTCCACCACCGGGAAGCCGGAAATGCCGTGCTGCCTGGAGAGCACCATCACGTCGCGCACCGGCACGCCGGGCGACACCGTGATCGGGTCGCGCAGCACGCCCGATTCATAGCGCTTGACGCGCGCCACCTCGGCCGCCTGCTGCTTGGGCGTGAGGTTCTTGTGCACGATGCCGATGCCACCTTCCTGCGCCAACGCAATGGCCAGCCGGGCTTCGGTGACGGTGTCCATCGCGGCGGACACCAGGGGCAGGTTCAGGCGGATGTTGCGCGACAGCTGGGTCGCCAACGAGGTGTCACGGGGCAACACCTGGGAGAACGCGGGCACCAGCAACACATCGTCGAAGGTGAGCGCTTTGCCAAGAAGGCGCATGGGGAAGGCTCCAGACGCAAAAAACGATTATACGGAACGCGCCCGATCCGGCGCCCTGGCAGGGGTTGGCGCTGGCTACACTGCCGTGTTTTCTTGCCCACCCGACACGCCATGCCGCCTGCGCCCCGCCGCCTGCTCTCCTGGTCCATCGCTGCCCTGGCGCTGGCGGCGGTGCAGGCCCCGGTGCTGGCGCAATACACCTGGCGCGATGCCCGAGGTCAGCTGCATGCCAGCGACCAGCCGCCGCCGCGCGACGTCGCCGACAAGGACATCATCCGCCGCCCGGCGACCCGCCCCGCCGCGGCAACGCCCGGCGCAGCTGCGTCGGGTGCGGCATCGGCCCCGCCGGCGCGCAGCGCCGCCGCCAGCGCACCGGTCGACCCCGAACTGCAGCAGCGCCGCGCCCGCGCCGAGCAGGAGGCGAAGGCGAAAGCCCAGGCCGAGGAACAGCGCCTGGCCGGCCAGCGCGCCGAGAACTGCCAGCGCGCCCGCGCCCACTTGGCCACGCTGGACAGCGGCACGCGCCTGGTGCGCGTGGATGCACGCGGCGAGCGCGTCGTCCTCGACGATGCTGCACGTGCCCGCGAAGCCGCCGAGGCCCGCGGCGTGATCGCGTCGGAGTGCCGCTGACGCGCCAGCCTCAGCGGCGCGGCGCCTTGCGCTTGGGCTGGATGCCGTCGCGCCGGTAGCGCTGGCGCCGCGCCTCCTTCGGGTCGACCCGCAGGCCGCGCAGCAGCTCCAGCCGGTCGCCATCGCGCAGCACCACCTCGGGCGGCACCACCCGGCCCCACAGCGCCAGCACCAGGCTGTCGAGCGCAGCGGCACCCAGTCGGTCGGCGATGGCAGCGGCGCGCAATGCAGCCAGCGCGGTGCTGCCGGCGGGCAACTGCACGGTGACCTGGTCGGTCTGACGCGCCGCCAGCGACCAGGCGATCTCGACCGTGATCGGGCCGGCAGCGGTGTCAGCGTTCACCGTAGACCTGGCGCGCACGCTGCACGAAGCTGTCGACGAAGGTGTTGGCCACGCGGTCGAACACGGGGCTGAGCACGGCCTCGAAGGCGCGGCTGGAGAAGGCGTAGCGCAGGTCGAACTCGACCCGGCAGGCGGACTGGCTGCCGTCGCCGATGGGCGTGAAGCGCCAGGTGCCGTCCAGGTCGGAGAACGGGCCGTCGACCAGGGCCATCACCACCGTGCGGTCGGCCTCGCCTTCATGGTGCATGTTGCGGGTGGTGAAGGCGTGGTGGAGACCGGCGAACTGCAGGTGCAGCCGGGCGGTCATGCCCTGGCCGTCATGGTCCAGCACCTCGGCCTTTTCGCACCAGGGCAGGAAGGCGGGGTAGGCAGCCACCGCGGTGACCAGCTCGTACATCTCGCGGGCCGAGTACCACAGCAGCACGGACTTTTTCACGTGCTTCATACAATGCCGGAATTCTAGAGGCCGCTTGGGTTGCCACCCGGCGGCCTCATCTCTTCCGCCATGTCCACGCTCACCATCACACGCAAGGAAGCCGCCAAGGCGGCCAAGCCTTCAGGGCCGATCGCCGAGAACCGGCGTGCCCGCTACGACTACCACGTTGAGGAGCGGCACGAGGCCGGCATGGTGCTCACCGGCTGGGAGATCAAGGCCATCCGCGCCGGCCAGGTGCAACTGACCGACGGCTACGTGGTGATCAAGGACGGCGAGCTCTACCTGATCGGCTGCCGCATCAACGCGCTGCGCTCGGCCAGCACCCACGTCCATCCCGAGGCCGACCGCACCAAGAAGCTGCTGATGCACAAGGCCGAGATCCGGCGCCTGGTGGGCAAGGTCGAGCAGCGCGGCTTCACCCTGGTGCCACTGAACCTGCACTACAAGGGCGGCCGCGTGAAGGCCGAACTGGCGCTGGCCAAGGGCAAGGCCGAGCACGACAAGCGCAACGCCACCAAGGACCGGGAGTGGGAACGCGAGAAGGGCCGCCTGATGCGGCACAACACCAGCGCCAAGGGCTGATCAGCCCGGCGCCCTACAGCGTCCAGTCCGGCTTGCGCTTGTCGATGAAGGCCTGCACGCCTTCGAGCGCGCTGTGGTCCATCATGTTGCAGGCCATGGTGCGGCCGGCATCGTCGTAGGCCGCGGCCATGCCGGTTTCCAGCTGGCGGTAGAACAGGGCCTTGCCCAGCTCGATCGGCAGGCGCGGCTTGGCGACGATGGCCGCCACCAGGGCCTCGACCTCGGCCTCCACCTGGTCCGGCGGCGCCACGCGGTTCACCAGGCCCCTGGCCTTCGCCTCGTCGGCGCTGATGAAGCCGCCGGTCACCAGCATCTCGAACGCGGCCTTGCGGCCCAGGTTGCGCGACAGGGCCACGCTGGGGGTGGCGCAGAACAGGCCCAGGTTGACGCCGCTCACGGCAAAACGCGCATCCGACGCGGCCACCGCCAAGTCGCACTGCGCCACCAGCTGGCAGCCGGCCGCGGTGGCGATGCCCTGCACCTGGGCGATCACCGGCACCGGCAGGCGCTGGATGCTGAGCATCATGCGGCCGCACTGCGCGAACAGCGCCTCGTAGTAGGCCTGGCTGGGTTCGGCGCGCATCTCCTTGAGGTCATGGCCAGCGCAGAAGGCCTTGCCCACGGCCTTGATCACGAGCAAGCGGGCCGCGCCATCCTGCGCGACCGCGTCCAGCTCGGCCTGCAGGGCGGTCAGCATCGCCTCGCTCAGCGCGTTGAAGGCCTGCGGCCGGTTCAGCGTCAACGTGATGACGCCGCGGGCGTCACGGCTGCGCAGCAACAGCGGGTCATCGGTGGTCAGCATGGGTGTCTCCTCACTCGATGGCAGACGAGGACTTGGCCCGCGCCCGCAACTCGAACTTCTGGATCTTGCCGGTGCTGGTCTTCGGGATGTCCTCGAAGCGCACTTCGCGCGGCACCTTGTAGCCGGCCAGCAGGGTCTTGCAGTGGGCGATCAGGTCGGCCGCGGTGGCGGTCGATCCGGGCTTCAGTTCGACATAGGCCACCGGCGTCTCGCCCCACTTCGGGTCGGGCCGCGCCACCACGGCGCAGGCGGTCACGTCGGCATGCCGGTACAGCGCGTCCTCCACCTCGATGCTGCTGATGTTCTCGCCGCCCGAGATGATCACGTCCTTGCTGCGGTCCTTGATCTTGGCGTAGCGGTCGCTCTCCAGCACGGCCAGGTCGCCGGTGTGGAACCAGCCGCCGGCAAATGCCTTGTCGGTGGCCGCCGGGTTCTTCAGGTAGCCCTTCATCACGATGTTGCCGCGGAACATGATCTCGCCCATCGTGGTCCCATCGGCCGGCACCTCGGCCAGGGTCTCGGGGTCGCGCACGGTCATGCCCTCCTGCAGCACGTAGCGCACGCCCTGGCGGCCGTTCAGGCGGGTCTGCTCGCCCAGGTCCTGATCCGCCCAAGCGGGCCGTTTCACCGCCACCGACGCCGGGCCGTAGACCTCGGTCAGGCCGTAGACATGGGTGATGTCGAAGCCGATCTTCGCCATGCCTTCGATCATGGCCGCCGGCGGCGCAGCGCCGGCCACCATGCCCTTGACCTGCTGGGTGATGCCGGCGCGCAGCTCGTCGGGCGCGTTGTAGATCAGGCTGTGCACGATGGGCGCGGCGCAGTAGTGGGTGACACCATGGTTGCGCATCGCCTCCAGGATGGCCTTGGCCTCGACCCGGCGCAGGCACACATGCGTGCCGCCCTGCATCGCCACGGTCCAGGGGAAGCACCAGCCATTGCAGTGGAACATCGGCAGCGTCCACAGGTAGACCGGGAAGGGCGGCATCGTCCACGTGACCACGTTGCACACCGCGTTCAGGTAGGCGCCGCGGTGGTGCGTGACCACGCCCTTGGGGTCGCCGGTGGTGCCACTGGTGTAGCTGAAGGCGATCGCATCCCACTCGTCCGCGGGGCCGGCCAGCACCGGCACCGGGTCGTGCGCGGCCAGCAGGGCCTCGTACTCCAGCGAACCCAGGCGATCACCCGGGCCGGTGTATTCGCTGTCGTCGACGTCGATGACGATCACCTCGCGGCCGTGCTCGTTGCGCAGCGCCGCGAGGGCCGGCTTCATCACGGCGGCGAACTCGCGGTCGGTGATCAGCACGCTGGCCTCGCAGTGGTGCAGTTGCCAGGCCAGCAGCGGTGCGTCGAGCCGGGTGTTCAGCGTGTTCAGCACCGCATTGAGTGCCGGCACCGCGTAGTGCGCCTCGACCATCTCCGGCGTGTTGGGCAGCATCACGCTGACGGTGGTGCCGCGGCCCACGCCCAACGCGCGCAGCGCCGCGGCCAGGCGCGCCGCGCGGTCGCGCACCTGGGCCCAGGTGTAGCGGCGCGCACCGTGCACCACGGCGGGCAGGTCGCCGAAGATCTCGGCGCTGCGCTCGACGAAGCTGACCGGCGACAGGGCGGTGAAGTTTGCGGGATGGCGGTCGAGATGCTGGTCGTAAATGCTGGTCATGTCGGCGCTTTCACAAGGCGTTTGCAACACGCGTTGGCACAGTGTCCGGCAGGTGCTCCGGGCAGCGGTGATCGTCGCACACGAAGCCCCCCTTCTCCCTGACGGAGGGGGGCCGGAACCCTGTCGCCTGTTTGTCAGGGCAAGCACCCGTTGTGACCGATGGTGCGGTGCACCTATAAACCCGAACCGCTGCGGCCCCCCCTTGCCGCAGGCGACTTTGTGCAGGTTCAGGAGCAGGTCAGGACACCAATGGCAGACAACGCAGTTCCCCTGCTCAGCGTGCGTGGCGTGACGGTCCGCTTCGGCGGCATCGTCGCGCTCGACGGCGTGAGCTTCGACGTGGAGAAGGGCCATGTTTGCGGCCTCATCGGCCCCAACGGCGCCGGCAAGACCACACTGTTCAACTGTCTCTCGCGGCTCTACAGCTACCAGGCGGGCGACATCCAGTTCGAGGGCAAGTCGATCACCAACACCCCCACCCACGAGATCTCGCAGCTGGGCATGGGGCGCACCTTCCAGAACCTGGCGATGTTCCGCACATTGCCTGTGCGCGAGAACATCATGATCGGCGCGCACTCGCGCTCGTCAGCCGGCTTCCTGGCCAGCGCCCTGCGCCTGCCCAGCGTGGCCGCCGAGGAAAAGCGGCTGCGCGAGCGGGCCGACCAGATCATGGAGTACCTGGAGCTGACCAAGGTGGCCGACCGCCCCGCGGGCGACCTGCCCTTCGGCACCCAGAAGCGCGTGGAGATGGGCCGGGCCCTGGCCGCCGACCCGAAGCTGCTGCTGCTGGACGAACCCGCCGCCGGCCTCAACCACGAGGAGCTGGGCGAGTTGGGCCGCCTGATCCTGGACGTGCAGAACCGCCTGGGCGTGACCGTGCTGCTGGTGGAGCACCACATGAGCCTGGTGATGAGCGTGTCCGACCACATCGTGGCGCTGAACTTCGGCAAGAAGATCGCCGAGGGCACGCCAGAACACATCCAGCAGCACCCCGACGTGATCGCCGCGTACCTGGGCTCCGCCGAAAAGGAGGCCCACCATGGCTAAGCTGTTCGAAGCCAAGAAGCTGTGCGCCTTCTACGGCGCCACGCAAGTCCTGTTCGATGTCGACTTCAGCATCGAGCAGGGCAAGATCACCACCATCCTGGGTGCCAACGGCGCGGGCAAGACGACCACGCTGCGCGCGCTGTGCCAGATCGTCAAGACCACCGGCAGCATGACGCTGAACGCCGGCAACGGCGATGTGCAGATCGTCGGCAAGGCCACCGACGCGGTGGTGCGCATGGGCGTGGCCCATGTGCCCGACGGCCGCGGCACCTTCACCGCGCTGTCGGTCGAGGACAACCTGCGGCTGGGCGCCTATGTGCGCAGCGACAGGGACGCCGTCGCCAAGGACATGGAGCACTGCTTCAAGCTGTTCCCGCGGCTGCGCGAGCGACGCACGCAGCAGGCCGGCACGCTGTCGGGCGGCGAGCAGCAGATGCTGGCCATCAGCCGCGCGCTGATGCTCAAGCCCAAGCTGCTGCTGCTCGACGAGCCCAGCTTCGGCCTGGCCCCGCTGATCGTCGCCGAGATCTTCCGCATCATGCGGCAGATCAACGAGGAGGACGGCGTGAGCATGCTGCTGGTCGAGCAGAACGCCAGCCTGGCGCTGAACCTGGCGCACCACGCCTACCTGCTGGAGACCGGCAACGTCGCGCTGTCGGGTCCGGCCGAGCAGATCAAGAACGACGAGTCGGTGCGCCGCGCCTACCTCGGCTACTGAGACCGCCATGGAAGCACTTCTCTACCAAGTCTTTTCCGGGCTGGCCAACGGCATCATCTACGGCTCGGTCGCCCTGGCCCTGGTGATGATCTACCAGGCCACCCACCACATCAATTTCGCCCAGGGCGAGATGGCCACCTTCAGCACCTTCATCGCCTGGTGGCTGATGCAGGAAGGCTGGGGCTACTGGGCGGCGTTCTTCATCACCGTGGGCATCTCCTTCGTCGGCGGCCTGCTGGTGCAGCGCATCGTGCTGCGGCCGATCGAGAAGGCACCGGTGCTCACCAACGTGATCGTCTTCATCGGCCTGCTGCTGATCTTCAATGCCCTGGCCGGCATGCTGTTCGACCACACGATCAAGAGCTTCGCCAGCCCGTTCCCGAAGGACTCGTTCCTGGCCACCAAGTACTTCTCGGCGCACCAGATCGGCTCGGCCGGCGTGCTGCTGGTGGTGCTGTTCGCGCTGTTCGCCTTCTTCCGCTACACCTCGGTGGGCCTGGCGATGCGGGCGGCGGCGCAGAACCCCGACTCGGCCAAGCTGGTCGGCATCCGCGTCAGCTGGATGCTGGGCCTGGGCTGGGGCCTGGCCGCAGCCATCGGCGCGGTGGCCGGCATGATGGTCGCGCCCATCGTCTTCCTCGACCCGAACATGATGGCCGGCATCCTGCTGTACGGCTTCGCCGGTGCGCTGCTGGGTGGCATCGACAACCCGCTGGGCGCCGTCTTCGGCGGCCTGCTGGTGGGGGTGCTGGAGAACCTGCTCGGCGCCTACGTGATCGGCACCGAGCTCAAGCTGACCGTGGCGCTGGTGCTGATCGTGGGCACGCTCACATTGCGGCCTGACGGCCTGTTCGGCAAGAAAGTGGTGACCCGCGTATGAAACCCATCGACAAGAAGTGGGCCTGGATCGGCGGCCTGCTGCTGCTGGCCGTGCTGCTGGTGCTGCCCTTCCTGGTCAAGAACTACCGGGTCTTCCAGTTCAACCTGGTGATGGTCTATGCCGTCGCCATCCTGGGCCTGAACATCCTGACCGGCTTCAACGGCCAGATCTCGCTGGGCCACGGCGCGTTCTACGCCTTCGGCGCCTACACGGCGGCGATCCTGATGGACAAGATGGGCATGCCCTACTGGGGCACCCTGCCGATCGCCTTCGTCGTGTGCTTCGCCTTCGGCTTCCTGATCGGCTTCCCGGCCCTGCGGCTGGCCGGGCACTACCTCGCGCTGGCCACCTTCGCGCTGGCCCTGGCCGTGCCGCAGCTGCTGAAGTACAAGCAGATCGAAGGCATCACCGGCGGCGTGCAGGGCATCGTGCTGAGCAAGCCGGAGCCACCGTTCAGCTTCCGTTTCCTGGACCAGCCCTTCAGCGCCGACCGCTGGCTGTACTTCTTCACGCTGGCGGTCACCGCGCTGATGTTCCTGATCGCCTGGAACCTGCTGCGCGGCCGGGTCGGCCGGGCCCTGATCGCCGTGCGCGACCACCCCATCGCCGCCACCGCGATGGGCATCAACCTGCCGGTGTTCAAGAGCATGACCTTCGGCGTCTCGGCGGCCATCACCGGCCTGGCCGGTGCGCTGGGCGCCATCGTCGTGGCCTTCGTCTCGCCCGACAGCTTCACCGTCAACCTTTCGATCTTCCTGCTGGTGGGCGTGGTGGTCGGTGGCCTGGCGTCGATCCCCGGCGCGATCTTCGGCGGCATCTTCATCCAGTTCGTGCCGAACATCGCCGACGAGATCTCCAAGTCGGCGCCGGCAGCCATCTACGGCCTGGTGCTGATCGCCTTCATGTACCTCCTTCCCATGGGCGTGATGGGCGGCATCTACAAGCTGTGGTTCCGGCTGCGGGCCAAGGCCCCGGGCTGACCCTGACAACAACGGGCCTTCGGGCCCGTTTTCAATGCCACGGACGACCCCGTCCGTGTGCCCGCAACGAACCGATCGACCCTTTCACGAAAGACCCGTGACCATGCAATCGAAGCGTTCCATCCTTGCCGCAGCCGTCGCCGGCCTGGCCCTGACCCTGTCGGGCAGCCTGGCCCTGGCCCAGAAGAAGTACGACACCGGTGCCGACGACAAGGAAATCAAGGTCGGCAACATCATGCCGTACAGCGGCCCCGCGTCGGCCTACGGCACCATCGGCAAGGCCATGGGCGCCTACTTCGACAAGATCAATGCCGAAGGCGGCATCAACGGCCGCAAGATCAAGTTCATCACTCTGGACGACGGCTACAACCCCGCCAAGACGGTGGAGCAGGCGCGCAAGCTGGTCGAGGAAGAGGAAGTGCTGCTGCTGTTCGGAACCCTGGGCACGCCGCCGAACAGCGCCATTCACAAGTACATGAACCAGAAGAAGGTGCCGCAGCTGTTCGTGGCCACCGGCGCCACCAAGTGGGGCGACCCGAAGAACTTCCCCTGGACCATGGGCTGGCAGCCGCCCTACACCGGTGAAGGCAAGACCTACGCCACCCACCTGCTCGAGACCAAGCCCAACGCCAAGGTCGCGATCCTCTACCAGAACGACGACTACGGTAAGGACTACCTCAAGGGCTTCCTGGACGGCCTGGGCGACAAGGCCAAGACCCTGGTCGTGGCCCAGGCCAGCTACGAGGTCACCGACCCGACCGTCGACAGCCAGATCCTGACGCTGAAGAACTCCGGCGCCAACGTCTTCTTCAACATCACCACGCCGAAGTTCGCCGCGCAGGCGATCCGCAAGGTGGCCGAGGTGGGCTGGAAGCTGGACACCCACTACCTGAACAGCGTGTCGGCCTCGGTCGGCTCGGTGCTGACGCCGGCCGGCCTGGACAACTCGGTGGGCCTGATCTCGGTGCAGTACCTGAAGGAGCCGACCGACCCGTCCTTCCAGAACGACGCCGACTACAAGGGCTGGGTCGAGTTCATGAAGAAGTACTACCCCGCCGGGGAGCTGACCAACGCGTTCAACGTGACCGCCTACACCCATGCGCAGACGCTGGTGCAGGTGCTCAAGCAGTGCGGCGACAACCTGACGCGCGAGAACGTGATGAAGCAGGCCGCCAGCCTGAACATGCCCAGCCTGCCGATGCTGCTGCCCGGCGTGGACGTGAAGACCAGCGCCGACGACTTCTTCCCGGTCGAGCGCGAGCAGCTGTCTCGCTTCGACGGCAAGACCTTCGTGCGCTTCGGCAAGGTCTATGGCCGCTGATCGGGCCGAGCGGACCGCCTGACGAAACAGGGCCCGCGCTGCGGGCCCTTTTTCTTGCCCATTCGGTCACGGTGACCCTCCGTGCAATCCCCAGGATGGGGTTGATCCGCAGGCACCACGCTGCATTTTTGTCGTCTCATCCGGCTTTCTTCCACAGGAGACCTGCGCATGCGATTGACCCGTCTTTCCTTCATCGCCGCCGGCGTGGCCGCGATGCTGATCGGCCCTGCCGCACTGGCCCAGAAGAAGTACGACAGCGGCGCCGACGACAAGGAAATCAAGATCGGCGGCATCAGCCCGTACTCGGGCCCGGCATCGGCCTATGGCGCGATCGGCAAGGCCATCGGTGCCTACTTCGACAAGGTCAATGCCGAAGGCGGCGTCAATGGCCGCAAGCTGAAGTGGATCAGCCTGGACGACGGCTACAACCCGGCCAAGACCGTCGAGCAGGCGCGCAAGCTGGTGGAAGAGGAAGAGGTGCTCTTCATCTTCAACACCCTGGGCACGCCGCCGAACAGCGCGATTCACCGCTACATGAACCAGAAGAAGGTGCCGCAGCTGTTCGTGGCCACCGGCGCCACCAAGTGGGGCGACCCGAAGAACTTCCCCTGGACCATGGGCTGGCAGCCCAACTACCAGAGCGAGGCCAAGGTCTTCGCGGCGCACATCCTCGACACCAAGCCCGGCGCCAAGATCGCGATCCTCTACCAGAACGACGACTACGGCAAAGACTACCTGAAGGGCTTCGAAGACGGCCTGGGCGAGAAGGGCAAATCGATGATCGTCTCGAAGATCACCTACGAGGTGACCGACCCGACGATCGACAGCCAGATGGTGTCGCTGAAGGGCACGGGCGCCGACACCTTCTTCAACATCACCACGCCCAAGTTCGCGGCGCAGGCGATCAAGAAGGCGGCCGAGATCGGCTGGAAGCCGACCCACTACCTGAACAGCGTGTCGGCCTCGGTCGGCTCGGTGATGATGCCGGCCGGCCCGGAGAACGGTGTCGGCATCTTCACCGCCAGCTACATCAAGGACCCGACCGACCCGCAGTTCCAGAAGGGCAAGGAGTGGGACGACTGGCTGGGCTGGATGAAGAAGTACCACGCCTCGGCGGACGTCAAGGACGTGAACAACGTCTTCGGCTACACCGTGGCGCAGGGCCTGGTGCAGGTGCTCAAGCAGGCCGGCGACAACCTGACGCGCGAGAACATCATGAAGCAGGCCGCCAGCCTGGACATGACGCTGCCGATGCTGCTGCCCGGCGTGAACGTGAAGACCGGCCCGGACGACTTCTACCCGATCGAGCGCGAGCAGCTGGCCCGCTTCGACGGCAAGACCTGGGTGCTGTTCGGCAAGGTCTACGGGCGCTAGGTCCGGGCGCGCCCGGCTGCGCTGGCCAGCTAGCCGCCGGGCAGGCTGCTGCGCACCGTGCGTCCGCCCTGCATCAGCAGGCGGATGCCGGTCTGCGGCGCGGTCAGCATGGCCAGGTCGGCGCTCGGGTCGCCGTCGACCACCAGCAGGTCGGCGAAGGCGCCGGGGCGCAGCTCACCCAGCTGGCCCTCGGCGCGCAGCAGGCGGGCGGCGACGATGGTGGCGCTCTGCAGCACCTCCACCGGCCCCATCGCACCCAGGCGGATGGCGAATTCGTCGTTCTGCTGCGCATGCATGTGGCCCAGCAGGTCGGTGCCGAAGACCACCGGCACGCCTTCGGCGCGGGCGATGCGCACCGATTCCAGCCCTGCGGCGCGCACCTTGGCCAGCTTGGCCAGCATCTCGGCGCTCCAGCCCAGACGCTCGCCCTCGGCCGCCAGCGCGGCATAGGTCACGAGCGTGGGCACCAGGTAGGCGCCGTGCTCGCGCATCACCCGGGCGGTGGCCTGGTCAAGCAGGTTGCCATGCTCGATGCTGCGCACGCCGGCCTGCACCGCGCGGGTGATGGCCCGTGGCGAGTAGGCATGGGCCATCGCGTACAGGTTGGCCGCCTCGGCCTCCTCCACGGCGGCGCGCAGTTCGTCCAACGAAAACTGCGTGCCTTCCAGTGGATCGGTGGGGCTGGAGACACCGCCGCCGGCCATGATCTTGATCTGGTTGGCGCCGGTGCGCACCTGCTCGCGCACGGCGCGCCGCACCTCGCCCACGCCGTCGGCGATCGCCCCGACCAGGCCCAGGCCAGCGCAGCTGCAGAACCAGTTGCGCTGCCGCACGCCCTTGGGCCGCTGGTCGGCATGGCCGCCGGTCTGGCTGATCGGCGCACCGGCGATGAAGAGCCGCGGGCCTTCGAAGATGCCGCGCTGCTGCGCTTCCTGCAGGCCGTAGTCGGCACCGGCCGCGTCGCGCACGGTGGTGAAGCCGCGGTCGAGCATGCTGCGCATCACCACGCTGGTCTCGGCGGTGATCAGCGATGGCGGCTGCAGGCCGAGGTTGGTCAGGTCATGCGTGGTGGCGGTGACGTGCACATGGGCGTCGATCAGCCCCGGCAGCACGACACGCCCGCCGGTGTCGATCACCCGCGCATCGTCGACCGGCAGCGCCCCGGGCTGCACCACGGCGATGCGGTCGCCCTCGATGACGATCGTCGACAGCGGACCGATGGTGCCGGCCGCCGCATCGAACGGCCGGGCGTTGAGCAGAACCTGGCGCCCGGTCATGCTGGCTGCCCGTGCATCAGGCCGTGGCCAGCACCGGCAGGCCCAGGCGCTTGCGCGCGGCGGCGTACTCGGCTTTCAGCTTGGCGACGAAGTCGTGCGTGCTCTGCACCTTGTCGACCACGCCGATGCCCTGGCCGCAGCCCCAGATGTCCTTCCAGGCCTTCTTCGCGCCGCCGCCGTCGACGTTGCCGAAGTTCATCTTGCTCGGGTCGCTCTGCGGCAGGTTGTCAGGGTCGAGGCCGGCATTGCGGATGCTGGGCTTCAGGTAGTTGCCATGCACGCCGGTGAACAGGTTGCTGTAGACGATGTCGTCGGAATTGGCATCGACGATGGCCTGCTTGTGCGGGTCGGTGGCACGCGCCTCCTCGGTGGCGATGAAGGCCGAGCCGATGTAGGCGAAGTCGGCGCCCATGGCCTGGGCGGCCAGCACCGCATCACCGGTGGCGATGCTGCCCGACAGCGCCAGCGGGCCGTCGAACCACTGGCGGATTTCGGAGATCAGCGCGAACGGGCTCTTGGTGCCGGCGTGGCCACCGGCGCCCGCCGCCACGGCGATCAGGCCGTCGGCACCCTTCTCGATCGCCTTGCGGGCGAAGAAGTTGTTGATGATGTCGTGCATCACCACGCCGCCCCAGGCGTGCACCGCCTCGTTGATGTCGGTGCGCGCGCCCAGGCTGGTGATGATCAGCGGCACCTTGTACTTGGCGCAGGCTTCCATGTCGTGGTCGAGCCGGTCATTGCTCTTGTGCACGATCTGGTTGATGGCGTAGGGCGCGGCCGGCTTGTCGGGGTGGGCCTTGTTCCAGGCGGCCAGGCCCTCGGTGATCTCGTGCAGCCATTCGTCGACCTGCGAGGCGGGCCGGGCGTTCAGCGCCGGCATCGAGCCCACCACGCCGGCGGTGCACTGGGCGATGACCAGCTTGGGCGTGCTGATGATGAACAGCGGCGATCCGATGATCGGCAGCGGCAGGTTGGACAGGGCGGCGGGCAAGGGCACGGGTGGCTCCACGAATCGGGTTGAAAACGCCGGGTCAGTGTGCGGTTGCTGACTGGCCGGTCACTATCACCGGAGCGACATGCGCCCCGGGGCGGGTCAATGCGGGCTCAGAACGCGTCCAGCGCCATCTCGGTGACGCCGGCGGCGCCGTCGACGATGCTGTCGCGCACGCCCGGCGCACGGCTGAGGATGTGGTCGGCGTAGAAGCGGGCGGTGGTGATCTTGGCGCGCATGAAGTCGGGTTCGTTGCCGGCGGCCAGCTGTTCCTCGGCGGCGATCAGCGAGCGTGCCAGCTGCCAGCCGGCCATCACGTTGCCGGCCAGCATCAGGTAGGGCACGCTGCCCGCGAACACCGCGTTCGGGCTGCCCTTGGCACCACCGGCGATGAAGGCCGCGGCATCCAGCAAGGCCTGGCGGCCGGCTGCCAGTCGCCTGGCCATGGCCTGGGCGGCGTCGCTGCCCTTCGCGCCAATGGCGGCGAGTTGCGCCTCGGTGTCCTGGATCTGCTCGCAGATCGCCCGCACCGTGGCGCCACCGTCGCGGGCGGTCTTGCGGCCGACCAGGTCGTTGGCCTGGATCGCGGTCGTGCCCTCGTAGATGGTCAGGATCTTGGCGTCGCGGTAATGCTGGGCGGCGCCGGTCTCCTCGATGAAGCCCATGCCGCCATGCACCTGCACGCCCAGGCTGGTGACTTCCAGGCTCATCTCGGTGCTGTAGCCCTTCACCAGCGGCACCAGGAATTCATAGAACGTCTGGTTCTGCTTGCGCACCGCGGCGTCGGGGTGGGCGTGGGCCGCATCCAGCGCGGCAGCGGCGGCAAAGGCCATCGCGCGGCAGCCTTCCACCGTGGCGCGCATCGTCATCAGCATGCGCTTCACGTCGGGGTGGTGGATGATCGGCGCGGCCGTCGTCATGCTTCCGTCCACCGGGCGGCTCTGCACCCGGTCGCGGGCATATTGCACGGCCTTCTGGTAGGCCCGCTCCGACACGGCGATGCCCTGCTGCCCCACGGCGAAGCGGGCGGCGTTCATCATCACGAACATGTATTCCAGGCCGCGGTTCTCCTGGCCGACCAGGTAACCGATCGCGCCACCATGGTCGCCGTACTGCAGCACGGCGGTCGGGCTGGCCTTGATGCCCATCTTGTGCTCGATGGACACGCAATGCACATCGTTGCGCGCACCCAGGCTGCCGTCGGCGTTGACCAGGAACTTGGGCACCACGAACAGGCTGATGCCCTTGACGCCCTCGGGCGCACCGACCACCCGGGCCAGCACCAGATGGACGATGTTCTCGGCCATGTCGTGCTCACCGTAGGTGATGAAGATCTTGGTGCCGAAGACCTTGTACGTGCCGTCGGGCTGCGGCTCGGCACGGCTGCGCACCGCCGCCAGGTCGCTGCCGGCCTGGGGCTCGGTCAGGTTCATCGTGCCGGTCCAGCGGCCTTCGATCATGGGCTGCAGGTAGCGCGCCTTCAGCTCGTCGCTACCCGCCGTCAGCAGTGCCTCGATGGCCCCATCGGTCAGCAGCGGGCACAGCGCGAAGCTCATGTTGGCGCTGTTGACCATCTCGATGCAGGCCGCGTGGATCAGCTTGGGCAGGCCCTGGCCGCCGAACTCGACCGGGTGGTGGATGCCCTGCCAGCCGCCCGCGCCGTACTGCCTGAACGCTTCCTTGAACCCCGCCGTGGTGGTGACCACGCCGTCCTTGAACGACGACGGCGCCTTGTCGCCTTCCCAGTTCAGCGGCGCGATCACGTCCTGGTTCAACTTGGCGCATTCGTCCAGCACCGCGGCGGCGGTGTCCGGCCCGGCGTCCTCGAAGCCGGGCAGCGTGGCCACGGCTTCCAGGCCGGCGACGTGGTTCATCACGAAAAGCATGTCCTTGACGGGGGCCAGGTAGGTCATCTTCAGTCTCCGGATGTGACGAGGGCGCCACGACGGCGCCCTCCGGGGTCGTACAGCAGCGCCGCTACGGGCGGTGCCTCACAGCGTGTTGATCAGCTCGGGCACGGCCGCGAACAGGTCGGCTTCCAGGCCGTAGTCGGCCACACTGAAGATCGGCGCCTCGGGGTCCTTGTTGATCGCGACGATCACCTTGGAATCCTTCATGCCGGCCAGGTGCTGGATGGCGCCCGAGATGCCGGCGGCGATGTACAGCGTCGGCGCGACGATCTTGCCGGTCTGGCCGACCTGCCAGTCGTTCGGGGCATAGCCTGCATCGACAGCGGCGCGGCTGGCGCCCAGCGCGGCGCCCAGCTTGTCGGCCAGCGGCGTCAGCACCTCGTTGAACTTCTCGCTGCTGCCCAGCGCCCGGCCACCGGAGACGATGATCTTGGCGGCGGTCAGCTCGGGCCGGTCGTTCTTGGCGATCTCGCTGCTCACCCAGGTGCTGCTGGCCGATGCGGCCACGGCGGCCACGGTCTCGACCGCGGCGCTGCCACCGGTGGCGGCCGCGGCGTCGAAGCCGGTGGTGCGCACGGTGATCACCTTGGTCGCGTCGGTGCTCTGCACCGTGGCAATGGCGTTGCCGGCGTAGATCGGGCGCTCGAAGGTGTCGGCGCTGACCACCTTGGTGGCGTCGCTGATCTGGCCCACGTCCAGCAGGGCGGCAACCCGCGGCGAGACGTTCTTGCCCGCGGCGGTGGCCGGGAACAGCAGGTGGCTGTAGGCGCCCGCAACCGCCACGACTTGCGCCGCCAGGTTTTCGGCCAGGCCATGGCCCAGGCCGGCGCCGTCGGCGTGCAGCACCTTGGCCACGCCCGCGATCTGCGCGGCGGCCGCGGCGGCGGCACCGGCGTTTTCACCAGCGACCAGCACATGGACCTCACCACCGCAGGCCAGGGCCGCGGTCACGGTGTTCAGGGTGGCGCCCTTGATGGACGTGTTGTCGTGTTCGGCAATGACGAGTGCGGCCATGGTCAGATCACCTTCGCTTCGTTCTTCAGCTTCGCAACCAGGGTCGCGACATCGGGCACCTTGACGCCGGCACCACGCTTGGGCGGCTCGCTCACGTTCAGCGTCTTGATGCGCGGCGCCACGTCCACGCCCAGATCGGCGGGCTTGACGACGTCCAGCGTCTTCTTCTTCGCCTTCATGATGTTGGGCAGCGTGACATAGCGCGGCTCGTTCAGGCGCAGGTCGGTGGTGATCACCGCCGGCAGCGTGAGCGTCAGCGTCTCCAGGCCGCCGTCGATTTCACGCGTGCAGTTCAGCTTGCCGTCGGCGATTTCCACCTTGCTGGCAAACGTCGCCTGCGGCAGGCCGGCGAGTGCCGCCAGCATCTGGCCCGTCTGGTTGCAGTCGTCGTCGATGGCCTGCTTGCCCAGGATGACCAGGCCGGGCTGTTCCTTGTCGATCAACGCCTTCAGCAGCTTGGCCACGGCCAGGGGCTGCAGTTCGTCGGCGCTCTCGACCAGGATGCCGCGGTCGGCGCCGATGGCCATGGCCGTGCGCAGGGTCTCCTGGCACTGCGTGACGCCGCAGGAGACGGCGATGACCTCGGTCACCACGCCCTTCTCCTTCAGGCGCACGGCCTCTTCGACGGCGATCTCGTCGAAGGGGTTCATGCTCATCTTCACGTTCGCGATGTCGACCCCGGTGCCGTCGGACTTCACGCGAACCTTCACGTTGTAGTCGACGACACGCTTCACGGGCACCAATACCTTCATGTCAAGCGTCTCCTGGCTGGATGGATAAGACGGGGCTGGGCTTCTCGGCGCGCATCTTCGCGGTGTGCGCCGGATTCTAGGTGGCGGCCTTCCGGCCGCGGAATGGCAAGAAATCGAACGGTCGTGCTATTTTTTGCCATTGTGCCGCAGTGCAGCATGGCGCCGCCGTCACCTGAGCGCCAGGCGACGGCGGGGGCTGACCGGCAGTGTCGCGCCAACCCTGGCTTCAGCCGGGCCTGGCCGCCCGGCGTGCCGCCTCGAAAGCCGCCAGCCGGACCGCGAACCTGCCCTGCTGCGGCTTGTCGCCGGCCGCCACACCTTCGGGCGCGGGCAGCGACTCGAAGAAGTGGCAGGCCACGCGGTGGCCGGGTCCGGCGTCGCGCAGCAGCGGTTCTTCACGGCGGCAGCGCTCCTGCGCATGCGGGCAGCGGGTGTGGAAGCGGCAGCCGCTGGGCGGGTGCATCGCGCTGGGCACGTCGCCGGCCAGCAGGATGCGCTGGCGCTGCAGGCCCGGCTCGGGCCGCGGAATCGCCGACAGCAGGGCCTGCGTGTACGGGTGCAGCGGCCGGGCGTAGAGCGAGGGCTTGTCGGCGATCTCCACCAGCTTGCCCAGGTACATCACCGCCACCCGGTCGCTGATGTGCTTGACCACCGCCAGGTCGTGGGCGATGAACAGGTAGCTCAGGCCGAAGCGCTTCTGCAGGTCCTGCAGCAGGTTGACGACCTGGGCCTGGATCGACACGTCCAGCGCCGACACCGGCTCGTCGCAGACGATGAGCTTCGGCTGCACCGCCAGCGCCCGGGCGATGCCCACGCGCTGCCGCTGGCCGCCCGAGAACTGGTGCGGGTAGCGCCGCGCATGCTCGGGCAGCAGGCCGACGACCTGCAGCAGCTCGCGCACGCGCTCAGCGCGCTCGGCGGCGCTGCCGATGCCGTGCACGTTCATCGGCTCGGTGAGGATGTCGCCGATGGTCATGCGCGGGTTCAGCGACGCATACGGGTCCTGGAAGATGATCTGCAGGTGGCGGCGCATGCTGCGCATCTGCTCGTCGGTGGCCGTGGCCAGTTCCCAGCCCTGGAAGCGCACCGAGCCACCGGTCGGGTCGATCAGCCGCAGCACCAGGCGGCCGGTGGTGCTCTTGCCGCAGCCGGATTCACCCACCAGGGCCAGCGTCTCGCCGCGGGCGATGTCGAAGCTGACATCGTCGACCGCGCGCACCTGGCCCACGGTGCGGCTGAAGACCACGCCCTTGTTGACCGGGAAGTGCTTGACCAGGCCACGCACCGACAGCACCGGCTCGGCCGATGCGGCGGCGGCCTGCGCCTGGGGTTCAGGGGCGGACATCGGCCAGCGCCTTGTTCCTGCCGGCGGCCGCGCCACCATGCAGTTCGACCGGCGCCTTCCAGCAGGCCACCTGATGGCCCACGCCGATGGCGCGCAGCGCGGGCGGGTTGGCATGGCAGCGGGCATCGGCGAACGGGCAGCGCGGCGCGAAGCGGCAGCCCGCCGGCTGGTTGGCCGGGCTGGGCACCGTGCCCTCGATGGTCGACAGCCGCTCGCGCGCGACATCGAGCCGCGGAATCGAGCCCAGCAGGCCGATGGTGTACGGATGCTGCGGGTCGTCGAACAGGGCCTGCACCGGCGCGCTCTCGACGATCTGGCCGGCATACATCACGATCACCTCGTCGACCAGTTCGGCGATCACGCCCAGGTCGTGGGTGATGATCAGGACCGCCATGCCCAGGCGTTGCTGCAGGTCGCGCAGCAGGTCCAGGATCTGGGCCTGGATCGTCACGTCCAGCGCAGTGGTGGGCTCGTCGGCCACCAGCAGCACCGGGTTGCAGGCCAGGGCCATGGCGATCATCACGCGCTGGCGCATGCCGCCCGACAGCCGGTGCGGAAAGTCGTCGAAGCGCTGCGCCGCCGACGGGATGCGCACCAGCTCCAGCACCTCGATCGCACGCTTGTTCGCCGCCTCGTGGGACATGTCGCCATGCGCCCGCAGCGCCTCGACGATCTGCGCGCCGATGGTGTGCACCGGGTTCAGGCTGGTCATCGGCTCCTGGAAGACCATCGCCATGCGCCCGCCGCGCAGCAGCTGGCGTTCCTCGGCGCTCATGCCCATCACGTCCTGGCCGTCGAAGACCAGGGCATCGGCCTGCACCCGGCCCGGCGGCTGCGGCACCAGGCCCATCAGCGACAGCGAGGTCACGCTCTTGCCGCAGCCCGACTCACCCACCAGGCCCACGGCCTTGCCGCGCCGCACCTGGAAGCTGATGCCGTCCACCGCCTTGAACAGGCCGCGCTCGGTGTGGAACCAGGTGCGCAGGTTGCGCACGTCGAGCAGCGGGGCGTCGTCGGCCGACGTGCTGCCGGGGGGCGTGGTGGCGGCCATCAGAACGAGGTGTCCAGACCTTTGTAGAAGGTGTACTGGAAGAGCATGTGCGCCCGCGCGCCCTTCACCTTCTTGGTCGTGGTCTGGTACATGCGCGCATTCATCACCGGAATCCAGAGGTGCTCCTTCATCACGATCTCCTGCGCGGCCATGTTGCCGGCGGCGCGATCGGTCGGGTTCATCGCCACCCGCGCCTTCAGCAGCGCGGCGTCGGTGGCGGCGTCCTTCCAGTTCATGCGGTTGGGCAGCGGAATCTGGGCCGAGTCGAAGTAGAAGTTCATCAGCTCGCCGGCCGAGAGATAGGGCACGGTCACCGTCCACAGGTCGAAGTCCTGGCCGCTCAGCTTGGCCGGCATGATGGTCGACTCCAGTGCGGTGATCTTCCAGTCGACACCGATCTTGCGCATGCAGCCCTGGATGGCCTCGGTCATGCGCGGGAAGTAGGTCACCTGCGGAATGAAGACGATCGGCGCCAGCCGCTCGCCCTGGGCATTGACGCGGATGCCGTCCGGTCCCTTCTTCGCCCAGCCGGCCTCGTCGAGCAGCTTGTTGGCGCGGGCCACGTCTTCCTTGATGATGCCCTTGGTGGCGGGGTTGAAGTCCAGCGCCAGCGGGTCGATGTAGGTGTAGGCCGGCTCGGCCTGGCCCAGCATCACGCTCTTGACCAGCTCGGCGCGGTTGATGGCGATGTTCATCGCCTCGCGCACCCGCTTGTCCTTGACCAGCGGGCGGTCGGCCTTGAAGCCGAAGTACATCAGCTGGAAGTTGGGCTTGGCCTCCTCCACGTTGAGCGTCGGGCTCTTCTTGGCCTGGTCGATGAACTGGGTGGGGAAGTGGGTGGTGATGTCGAAGCGGCCGCTCATCATCGCTGCCAGGCGGCTCGAATCCTCGGGCACGATCTTGATCGACAGCTTCTCGAACTTCACCGGGCCCGGGTTCTTGTACATCGGCGTCGGCCCCCACTTGTAGGCGTCGTGCCGGCGCAGCAGCAGCTCGGTGCGCGGCTGCCAGCTCACCCAGCACCAGGGGCCGGTGCCGTCCACGCCCTTGATGCCGTAGTCCTTGCCCAGGCTGTCGACGCTCTCCTTGTTGTGGATGCTGTTGTTGAACATCGTCAGCTGCACCAGCAGGTCGGAATAGGCCTCGTTCAGCTCGTACTCCACCGTGTACGGATCCGGCGCGCGCAACTCCTTGATCTTGCCGGCGCGCCAGGCGCAGGGCGCGCGCGTGGCCGGGTCCTTCTGGCGGTTGAAGCTGTCGAGCACGTCGGCGGCGGTGAACTTCTTGCCGCTGCAGAACTGCACGTCGTCGCGCAGCTTGAAGGTGTAGAGCTTGCCGTCGGGGCTGATCGTCCAGCTCTTGGCCAGCAGGGGCACGGCGGTCTTGCCGTCCCAGTCCAGCGCCACCAGGGTGTCCTGGATCATGTGCGTCACGTCCGACGTCGGGCTCCAGGTGGTGCGCTGGCTGTCGTCGTGCGGGCTGTCCAGCGCCTTGGCCATGTTCAGCGTCTGAGCCTGGGCCAGGCCGAGGGCGGCCAGCAGGCCGGCGGCGAGCGTCAGATTCCGGGTCAGGGTCATGGGTGTCTCCATCACAGGGGATGGGAACGGGGATCAGTCGGCAGCAGGGCGCGGCGCCGTCACTGCTGCAGCCGGGGGTCGAGCACGTCGCGCACCGCGTCGCCCAGCAGGTTGGCGGTCAGCACGATGGCGAAGATCGCCAGGCTGGGAATGGTGGCGATGTGCGGCGCCATATCGTAGGGCGCCACCCAGGGCGCGAACATCGCCGCCAGCACGGTCAGCCCCAGCACGATGGCCGAGGTCAGCGCCACGCGGTCGCGGGCCAGGCGGGCCACCAGGCCGGCGCGGCGCAGGCCGCCCGGGGTGTCGGTCGCAGCCGGCGCGCTGGCAGACACGGCGGCGGGTGCGGTGGTCGTGTTCATGCACGTTGGACCCGCGGATCGAGCACGACGTAGAGCACGTCGACGATCAGATTGATGAACAGGAAGGCCAGCGCCAGGATCATGATCGCGCCCTGGGCCGTGGGGAAATCGCTGCTGACGATGGCCCCCACCGCCAGGCGGCCGACACCGGGCCAGGAGAACATCGTCTCGGTGACCACCGCGCCGCCCAGCTGGAAGGCCGCCTGCAGGCCCACCAGAGTGACCACCGGGATCAGCGCATTGCGCAGCGCAGGGTGCACGATCACCACCCGCTCCTTCAGCCCCTTGGCGCGGGCGGTGCGCACGAAGTCGGCGCCCAGCACCTCCAGCACCGCGGTGCGGGTGATGCGGGCGATGGGCCCGACCAGCACGCTGCACAGCGTCAGCGACGGCAGCACCAGGGCTGCCAGGCCGCCGTCCCACACAGGCCCGGTGCGGCCGGTGAAGGGCAGCAGGTCCCACTTGTAGCCCGCGTACAGCATCAGGATCAGGCCGACGAAGAACACCGGCATCGACACACCGGCCACCGACAGCGCGACGATGAAGCGGTCGAGCAGGCCGCCGCGCTTGACCGCCGCCAGCGTGCCCAGCACCAGGCCCAGCGGCACGGCCAGCACCATCGCCCCCACCATCAGTTCGGCCGTGGGGCCCACGGTGTCGGTCAGCTCCTCCATCACCGACTTGTTGCTGATGATCGAG
>Ga0116180_1000762_pt1 | contig 28795 bp, 21 predicted proteins | sample AD_UKC073_MetaG_FD_89804 | JGI IMG/M metagenome (GOLD analysis project Ga0116180, IMG submission 89804) | Active sludge microbial communities of municipal wastewater-treating anaerobic digesters from USA - AD_UKC073_MetaG | ecosystem: Engineered > Bioreactor > Anaerobic > Digestate | place: USA... | reverse complement strand
GAGGACAGGATGCCGATTATGACGGTTGCGGAAAAGAGTTCAGCGATCATTGACAGCCTCGAGAGGGGTTGGCGTAACCGGTTGAGCCGCATGAGTGATCTCGGCGGCAGCCTGCATCTCGCGACGGCGAGCGCGACGGCGGCGCCAGAGTTCGCTGCTGACGACGAAGACGACCACCAGACCGTTCAACGCGGTGATCAGCGCGGCAGGGATCTGCACCGCGCGCTGCATGCTGTTCGCACCAACCAGCAGCGCCCCGAAGAAGAACGCTGCGGGGATGGTCCCCAGCGGGTGGAGCTGCCCGAACAGCGCCGCCACGATGCCGTTGAAACCTGCGCTCCCCGTGAAGCCGCCCGGCGAGCCGTCCGTAACCATACGGTGGTACAGGCCAAGCACCTGCACGGCGCCCGCCAGCCCGGCGAACGCGCCGCTCAGCGCCAGCGACAGCACCATGTACCTCTTGGTGTTGATACCGGCATAGCGGGAGGCCTCGCGGTTCAGGCCGACCGCACGGATGCGGTAGCCGATCGTCGTGCGCCACAGGAAGATGTAGACGAGGATGGCGAGCGCGACGGCGATGAACGCGCCCGCGTGCAGCCGCGTCGGTACAAGGCGCGCAGGTCAAACGCGGCTGACAGGCGCGCCGTCTGCGGGATGCGCGAGGCGCGGCCAAACTGATCGGGGTCGATCATCGGGCCGCGCAGCAGGAAGTTCATCAACTGCACGGCGATCGAGTTGAGCATCACCGTGGTGAGGATCTCGTTTACCCCGAAGTAGGCTTTAGAGGAAACCAGCGATGCCGCCATAAAGCCCGCCCAGCACGAAGCCGAGAAGGAGCGAGGCCGGGATGATGATACCGGGAGGAGCGTCGGGCAGAGCAAGTGCAAACGCAGTCGTGCCGAGCGCCCCGATGATCATCTGTCCTTCGCCGCCGATGTTGATCACACCGCCCCGGAAGGCGATGCAGATCCCCAGGCCGACGAAGAGTAGCGGAGTCGCCTTAACGATCGTGTCCGCAATGGCGTTTGTGCTGCCGAAGGCACCGGTCACCAGCGCGGAATAGGCCCGGATGGGATTCACATCCAGCGCCATGAGCATCAGCGCGCCAATGAGCAGTGCCGCGAGCACAGCGAGAACAGGGGTAAACGTGTCCAGGATGATGCCCCATTGTGGGCGTTTCGCTAGCATAAGCGCTCCTAGAATATCAACGACGTGTGGCAGTTCGGGTGCTCGTATTGCTTATTCGGTTAGCTGTAGTCGTCCCAGTAGTTACGCTTACCTCGTTTTTCTACCTGCCCTTTACGACCCCGCCGGTGAACCTCGTCGAAGCCCTCCGGCTTGATCGTCATCTTGTGCCCGGACACCAGCCCCGCGACGCCCAGTTGCACGCCCTCATCGCGCTCGTAGCCCTCAAGGTACTTCAGCATCTGCTCCCGGTTGCGCGTGTATTCGTCTTCCGGCTCAGTGTAGGTGGTGATGAAGCCCTCGTAGTTGCGCAGCACGATCTTGCCCGGCCCCCGGCTGATCACATACTCCGGCATGACAGGGATCTTTCCGCCGCCGCCCGGCGCGTCGATCACGTAGGTCGGCACGGCGTAGCCGGAGGTATGGCCGCGCAGATGCTCGATGATCTCCAGGCCAACGCTGACCGGCGTACGGAAGTGCCCCGCGCCCTGCACCAGGTCGCACTGGTAGAGGTAGTACGGGCGCACCCGGTTCTTGACCAGCTTGTGAACCAGCGCCATCTGGATTTCGGGCAGGTCATTCACGCCGCGCAGCAGCACCGACTGGTTACCCAGCGGGATGCCCGCGTCGGCGAGCTTGGCGAGCGCCCGGCTCAGTTCAGGCGTGATCTCTCGTGGGTGGTTAACGTGGATGTTGATCCAAAGCGGGTGGTACTTGCGCAGCATCTCGACCAGCTCGTCGGTGATGCGCTGCGGCAGGAAGACAGGCACCCGCGAGCCAATACGGATGATCTCGATGTGCGGGATTTCGCGGAGCTGCGCGAGCAGATACTCCAGCATGCGCTCCGGCATGGTGAGCGGGTCCCCGCCGGAGAGCAAAACGTCGCGAACCTGCGACGCATTTCTCAAATATTCAAGCTGCGCTTCGTGATCGGCACGGCTGAAGTTCGCCGTCGGGTCCCCGACAACACGCGAGCGGGTGCAGTAGCGGCAGTAGCTCGCACACTGGGTCGTGGTGAGCATCAGCACCCTGTCGGGGTAGCGATGCACGAGGCCGGGCACCGGGGAATGGGCGTCCTCGGCGAGGCTGTCCGCCATCATGGAGTCGAAGGGGACAAGCTCCCGCCCTTTGGGGATGACCTGCATGCGCACCGGGCCGTAGGGGTCCGGCTCAAGCAGGCTGGCGAAATAGGGCGTAATGTCGACGCGGAACTTGCCCTCCGCGCTGAGGCCCTCCAGTTCTTCTTCTGTGAGGTCGATAACCTGGCTTAGTTCTTCAATGGTGTTGAGGCGGTTGCTTAACTGCCAGCGCCAATCATCCCACTTTTCCTGGGGCACGTCAGCCCAGATAGCGGGCCGGGGTGTGTATTCCTGGGCCCCTGGTGCGAACGGCTTGTCTACAGCCTTCTGGTCGGCAGTTGGTGAAACAGCCATTTAGATTTGTCCTCTCCCGACTTTTCCCTGGTAGCAACGCGTGTCCCTGCGCTACGACGAGAATATCATACCCCCGCCCCACCCACAAAATTTCTGTAAGCGGTAATCGGGGAGAAGTCGAGAATATCAGCGGTGATCGTGCCCCCTAAGGCTCAGGAATGGCTCTTGAAGCTGGGGGCTTGCCATGTTGCTCTCTGACTGCTGCCTGGCGTGGCAGCGGGCACATAAACCAAAGATGGCGTAATGATCAATGTGGGAGACGAACCCGTATTGCCGACGGATCTCCTCGCGGAGTTCGGCAAACAACTCGTCACCCATCTCACTCACAGAGCCGCATTCAACGCAGATGAGATGGTGGTGCCGGTCCGTGCCGATAAGAGCATAGACATCAGCGCCGGTGCCGCGCGTCATCTGCGAGACAATACGATTCTGTTTGAGCCACTGCAGGGTGCGGTAGACCGTCGCATCATCGACCTGGACACCCCGCCTGGCGAGCCCTTGCTGGACTTCCTCGCAGGTCATGTGGCGGTTCTCTTCGTAGAGAACGGCCAGTGTCCAGCGTCGTGGTCGAGTAATGCGATGTCCCCTAGAGCGAAGTTGTTCGACAAGTTCGTGTAATTCAGGGCCCATGACGCCTTCTGGCTAGTGTAGAGGGTATTTTAATGTCATGCAAGTAGAAACACAATCCTCACGGGTTAGGATGTGACACTCGGCAGGGGGCGCAAGTGATCTTTCTCGTCATTATGAGAACGAATAACGCCAGGTACGAGCATCAGGAAGCATTTTGACGAAAGTTGGAAGCTCCGGCAAACAAAAACCCCACCCGGTTGGGGTGGGGTTCTTTATTGTCACGAGGGTGGCTACGTCGTGTAGCTGTAGTCCGCCTCGGTATCGATGGGCAGTTGAGGCACCTGGAACACGATGCCCTGCTCCTCGTCGGCGTCCACGACCACCGTGGTGCCGGCGGGGAAGTCGCCGCGCAGAAGCCGGATCGAGAGCGGGCTCTCGACGTACTTCTGCAGCGCGCGGCGCAGCGGGCGAGCACCAAACGCCGGGTCGTAGCCCTGGTTTGCCAGCCACTCGCGGGCGCGCTCCGTCATCTGGACGTACAGACCCTGCTCCTCCAACCGCTGGCGGATGTCGGCCATCTGCAGGTCGACAATCTGCTTGACATCCTCGATCGTGAGCGGCGAGAAGATGATGATCTCGTCCACACGGTTGAGGAACTCGGGCCGGAAGGTTTCCTTCAGCGCCTTCTCGATCTCGGCGTGGTTCACTACGGGCTGCTCGTCCTTGCTCGGCGCGAAGCCCAGCGTACCGCCCCGGCGCACGAAGCTCGTGCCCAGGTTGCTCGTCATGATGATGACCGTGTTGCGGAAGTCAACCGTGCGCCCCTGGCCGTCCGTCAGACGCCCGTCGTCCAGAATCTGGAGCAGTGCGTTCCACACGTCCGGGTGCGCCTTTTCGATCTCATCGAACAGGATGACCCGGTACGGACGACGGCGAACCGCCTCGGTGAGCTGGCCGCCCTCTTCGTAGCCGACATACCCCGGAGGCGCACCAAACAGCCGTGCGGTCGTGTGCTGCTCGCGGTACTCGCTCATGTCGATGCGCAGCAGCGCATCCTCGTCGTCGAACAGGAACTCCGCCAGCGCCTTCGCCAACTCGGTCTTACCAACACCCGACGAGCCCAGGAAGATGAACGAGCCAATCGGACGGCGCGGGTCCTTCAGCCCCGAGCGGGCACGACGGATCGCGTCGGATACCGCTGCAACCGCCTCACGCTGGCCGATGATGCGCTGGTGCAGGCGCTCCTCCATGTGAAGCAGCTTTTCGGCCTCAGTCTGGAGCATCTGCTGTACCGGGATACCCGTCCACCGGGCGACCACCTCGGCGATGTCGTCCTCATCGACGACCTCATCGAGCCGGCTCTCCTGCCGCCACTCCTCATAGAGAGCCTCGTACTCGGCCTCAAGCTGGAGGCGCTCCGTCTTGTACTGGGCGGCAGCCTGATAGTCGCCGGACAGCGCGGCCTGCTCCTCCTCGGCAGCCAGGTGGTCGATCTCGTGCTTCATCTCCTTCAGGTGGCTCGGCATCTGGTAGAGCGCCACGCGCACCGCTGCCGCCGCCTCGTCGAGCAGGTCAATCGCCTTGTCGGGCAGGTGGCGTTCGGTCACGTAGCGCTGGCTCAGCCGCGCCGCCGCAACGAGCGCCGCATCCGTGATGGTCACGTTGTGGTGCGCCTCGTAGCGGGCCTTCAGCCCCTGAAGCATCTCGATCGTCGCCTCTATCGACGGCTCCTCAACGAAGATCGGCGCGAAGCGGCGCTCCAGCGCGGAGTCCTTCTCGATGTACTTGCGGTACTCGTCCAGCGTGGTAGCGCCGACGGTCTGAAGCTCGCCACGCGCCAGCGCGGGCTTGAGCATGTTGCCTGCGTCAAGCGCGCCCTGAGCCGCGCCCGCGCCCACCACCTGGTGGATCTCGTCGATGAACAGGATGATTTCGCCCTGGGCGCGCTGGACTTCCTCAATGGCCGACTTCAGACGCTCCTCGAACTCACCCCGGAAGCGCGAGCCGGCGAGCATCGCGGCGAGGTCCAGCTCCACCACGCGCTTGCCCATCAGGATTTCGGGCACGTCGTTGTTGACGATCTTCTGGGCCAGCCCCTCGACGATGGCCGTCTTGCCGACGCCTGCCTCACCGATGAGCACCGGGTTGTTCTTGGTCCGGCGGCTCAACACCTGGATCAGCCGCAGGATCTCCTCATCACGCCCGATGACCGGGTCCAGCTTGCCGGCAGCCGCCAGAGCGGTCAGGTCACGGCTGTACTTCTCCAGCGTGCGGTAGCGGCTCTCAGCCTGCGGGTCGGTGACGCGCTGGCCGCCGCGAATGTGCTGGATGGCCTCCATGACGCGGTCACGGGTGACGCCCGCTTCGCGCAGGAAGCGCGAGGCCGGCGTATTGCGGTTGCTCAGGATGGCAAGGAAGATGTGCTCGGTCGAAATGTACTCGTCGTTGAGGCGGCTCGCCTCTTCCTGAGCGCCCTCAATCACGCGGTTGACGCGCGGCGTGATGAACACCTGGCCCGCACCGCCGCCATAAATGGCCGCCGCACGCGGCGAGTTGCGGAGGTCTTCGTCAAGCCGGCTCTGAAGATCCCGAATATCAACCTTCAGGTACTCTAAAATCTGGCCCACGACCCCATCGGGCTGCTCAAGCAGGGCCAGCATAATGTGCTCGGTATCGATCTGGGTGTGCCCATACCGCTGTAGGATTTCAAGCGCTCGCTGGGTCGCGTCCTGCGCGCGCTCGGTAAAACGATCAAATCGGTTCATAACGCTTCCCTTCACCCTTGATCAGGGAGCCTAGCTCCTATCAGTCTCAGAACGTGGTCATGCAGGAGGCCATTGCCCTGCGAGAACTGACAATCTGATCTACACCTGTAAATCCAAATAACGGCTTTCATTACGGATTGCTGCACGCGTATTGTCTCTCAAAACGCACCCACATACTATCAAAGGCATGTAAGAACGATATCAGACTTGTATCAGACTTGTGGTGCATTTTCGGAATCCGGGCTGTTAGCCGGGTTCTCGCCGCCTCTCCCCGCGAGCGTACGGTACACCTCGACGGTCCGCGCAGCGATCTGCTCCTGCGTGAAGTGCCGCAGCACGCGCTGCCGCCCGGCGACGGCGAGCGCTCGCCGCAGCGAAACATCGCGCTTCAGCGCTGCAAGGTGCGCAGCGAGCGCATCCTCATCCGTCTCGTCAAACAGTAGCCCCGCCGGGCCGATCACCTCCGGTATCGCTCCGGACCTCGAGCCGACGACCGGCACGCCGCAGGCCATCGCCTCGATAATCACCCGCCCGAACTGCTCCTTCCAGTTGGGGCGCGTCTGCGAGGGCAACACAAACACGTCGAGCGAGCGGTAGAAGCCAGGCATCTCCGTCGACGGGATGCCTTTCTCGAAGCTCACGCTGCCGGAGATGTTGTAGACCCCGGCCAGTTCCTGCAGGGCCGCCCGCTCCGGGCCATCGCCCAGCAGGCGCAGCACCCAGCGCCCCGGCAGCTTCGCCGCCGCACGGATCAGCATGTCAAGCCCCTTCTCCGGTACGAGCCGCCCCGCAAAGCCGATCACGAACGGCTCGCGGTCCTCAGGCGGGTCACCGGGGGAGAAAACCTCCGGGTCCACCCCGAACTGCGGCAGCACCATGAGCGGGCCTTCATACCCCTTCTGCCGCCACACCCCGACGGCTTCCTCGTTGCCGACCAGGGCGTAATCTGCGTGGCGCAGCACCCACTTCTCCATCTGCGCAAAGGGGAAGGGATAGCGCCGCAGGATGTTCTGCCACGAGAAGAAGAGCGTCTTCGCCCCGGCGCGGCGGGCGAGCCTCAACGCGTGGAAGGTGGCCAAGTTGTACGGCTCCTCGTCGGCGTGAACGATGTCGGGCTGCACCTCTTCGATCACCCGGCCAAGCCCGGGGTAGAAGTGCAGGTGAAAGTTGCCGTTGAAGCGCATCGGCTCGACGACGAGCCGGTAATGGTCTGTATAGGCTCGCTCCAGCACGAGCTTGCCGCGTGCGTCCTTCCAGTACGGCGGCACGACGACGGTGAGGTCGATGTCCGGGTGCGCGCCGATCAACTCCAGCTTGCGCTGGTACGTACCAACCACGCAGGCCTTAGAGAACATCAGCACGCGCAGGGGGCGGGAAGCGGGGTTGTGAGTCGGGTTCATGGCTGTCGTCTCCGGGTAACTGTACCTGAGTTATAGTCTGTGCCGGTGGGGGAGTCAAGCGGTGAGGGATGGAGGCCCATCCAACCGGGCCGGGCCTGCGAACCCCCTCCGGCCTGCGGTCGCTTCGCGACCTACGGGTCGCACGGAGGAGGTTCAACCTCAGGCAACCGCTGCCAGACCGGCAAACTGTTGTATTCTCAGCTCTCCCCACCCGCTTTGTCATACAGGGCAGTAAGCGTTATCATGTGCAGCGATAAATAGCGGACCACCAGCAACCTGTACCCGCAATTAACAGCCCGGCAGCCGCCGGTTGACTCTGATCCCAGACCTGAAGGCTGACTCCTATGACACCCACGCGAAATCTTCGGGCCGCTGTGGCCATTCTGACCGTACTCGCGCTGGCGCTCCTCGCCAGCCCCGTGCTGAGCGCCCCCGACGCGCAGACCAACCTGCTCCAGAACCCCGGCTTTGAGTCCGGCTCGCTCTCCGGGTGGGAGATGTGGGCCATCGTGAACAGAGGCCAAGACACCGTCGACCGCTGCGGCAACTGGGAGCGCCCCGTCTTTCAGATCAACTCCGCCGAGATGCGCTCCGGCGCGTACGCCGCGCACTACTACACGGCATTCGCCAGCCACAACGCCGGGCTGTACCAGCGAGTCAGTGTGACACCGGGTACACAGCTTCGCTTTACGATCTGGGCCAAGGCTGTCTCGGCAGACGAGAACTACCAGAACCCGGATTACACCGCCGTGTGGATCGGCATCGACCCGAACGGCGGCACGGACGCGTCCTCCGGTTCGGTCGTGTGGTCAGGAGCGGTCTACCCCATGTCGGGCTACATGCAGCTTGCCGTCGAGGCAACCGCCGCCGCAGACCACGTCACCGTTTTTACCCGAAGCCAGCCCAACTGGTGCCTGGCACACAACGACGTTTTCTTTGACGACGCCAGCCTGACGCCGATCGGCAGTGGCTCCGCCCCCACCACGACACCGGGCGCGGCCACGCCGCAGCCGGGGCAGCAGCCGGACGACGGATACCAGATCGCCACGCCAGACGCCACCGGGCGGATCGTCCACACCGTGCAGGAAGGCGACATGCTGGGCACGATCGCTGCGCTGTATGGCGTGACGGTCCAGCAGATCGTCGAGTTGAACAACCTGCCCTCCGACGACATTATCGTGCTGGGGCAGCAACTACTGATCAAGCCCGGCGAGAGCGCGCCTCCGGCGGAGACGACCGAGCCAACCGAGGAGGCGACGGAAGCCACCGAGCCACCGGCTGAGCCGACCGCCGAGCCGGCCACCGAGCAGCCGACCGCTACCGGGGAGGCGCTCGGCACGGGGACGCTGTGCGTGCTGAGCTATGAAGACGTCAACGGCAACGCCGTCCGCGACCCGCAGGAGCCGAACCTCGCCGGGGTGACGTTCGTGCTGAGCGACGGCGCGGAAACGGTGAGCCGCTACACAACAGACGGCATCAGCGAGCCGCACTGCTTCGCCGAACTGCTACCCGGCGCGTACGAGGTCTCGTGGACCGGCGACCACTTCGTGCCGACCACCGATCAAAGCTGGCGCGTTGAGGTGAAGGGCGGCGACATCCTCTCGCACGAGTTCGGCGCGCAGCCGCGAGCAGCGGCGGGCGAGGTTCAGGACGAGCGCGCGGGCAGCGGCGGGCTGCCCAACTGGCTGATCGCGCTGCTCGGCTCGCTGAGCGTGGTGGTCGTGCTGAGCGCGATCGGGCTGGTGGCCTACTTCGCGGTGATCAAGCCGCGTCTGGCCGACTGACGCCGACCATTGAAAATCAACAAGGGGCGCCGCCTGGCGCCCCTTTGATTCTATCCCCCTCTCCCTGTCCGTGGCACGGAGAGGGGGGAAAGACCGAGCAGCGGTCACACCGCGGGGTCAGGGGGTGAGGTCTAATCCCCCGGTGAGGGGCGCATCCCGACGCGCTCGACCTCCTGCGGCTCCGCGGCCTCCGCGTCGCGGAAGAAGATCCACGTCACCGCAATGCCGATCACGTACAGCACCGTTGTCCACACGAACACCGGCACCCAGCCCTGATGGGTCTGGAAGTAGCCGCTAATCTGCGGGCTGAGCACCCACCCGAACTGGAAGGCGATGTTGTTCAGGCTGGCAGCGAGCGCCTGCATGTTGTCCGGCACCTGCTCCAGAATGAAGGTCTGGTAGACCGGGCCACTCATGTTCATGGCCGCCAGCCGGATCAGGTACGCCGCCCACGCGATGATAAACCACAGCACCGGCCCGCCGCCGCGCGGCACGATCCACGCGGCAAAGCCGAGCATCAGCAGGAAGGGCACCGAGATCGCCTGGCTGACCACCACAAGCGGGATCTTGCCCATGCGGTCGGCCATCGGCGGGGCGATGAACTGCGCAATCGCCATCGCCAGCAGGCCGGAGCCCATCAGGTAGCCGATCATGGAGTCGCTCTGCCCGAACACGTTGCGGTAGTACAGGTTCATGAAGGGCATCATCATGCCCGCGCCGAGTCCGATGATCCAGTTGGGCAGGATCAGCTTGCCGAGCAGCACGCCGTGGCGCTTGAGCAGCGTCCAGGGCATCTCGACCTTGCGGTCGGGGTCGGTGGGGCGCGGCACGATGAACATCAGCGGGCCAATCGCCACCACCGAGACGAGCACCATGCTCCCCAGCGCAAGCTGGTAGGCGAGCGAGTCTGTCGGCCCGACGTTCGCCCACAGCCCGAACCATGTCGGCAGCAGGCCGCCGATCAGGTTCCCCGCAAACGAGGCGATGGTGTTCAGCCCGTACTGGAAGCTGAACACGTATTGGCGCTCTTCGCGGCCCGTGTTGTCCATCAGGAACGGGGCGATCACGATCTGCCGGATGCTCATCGTCAGCCCCAGCACCATGTTGAACACGATCAGCGAGCCGCGAGTGGGCAGCAGCACCAGCCCGGCAAAAGCCAACGCGCTGATCCAGCCCGTCACCACCATGATACGCTTGTGGGAGTAGCGCTCCGCGATGTAGGCGGCGGGCAGCGCAACCAGCAGCGAGCCTGCCGACGAGAGGCTCGTCAGCAACCCCAGGAAGCGCTCGTCGTACCCGCCGAGGCTCAGCACATAGAAGTTGAACAGCAGCCGGAACACACCGAACGCGAGGCCCGTCAGGGCGCTGTAGGTCAGCACCAGATTCGCGTTGCGGCTGAACAGACTCAGTTTGTGCAGGTAGAGCTGAGCACCGCTCAGCGGCTCTTCAGACCTCAATCCCCATCAATCCTTTGCCGTCGCAATTAACGGCTTCATCATGGTGTGCTTAGGGAGCCTGCATGAACCTATGTATCAGAGCGATTATTCAATGAACGTCTAATCTTGCAGGCAGCTTATGATTATCTCGCCTTGTTTGGCGCGCCCGCAAGTGATGACTGTCACGAGAACGGCTCTGAAAGTCGGTTTTTACCCGTGCCCCTCACCCCGGCGCGACTATCTGTCGCGGTGCAGTTGGCACAGACAACTGGCCTCTCTTGCCACCAAAGGGCGAGGGGTTGAACTGAGCGTGTACTGTCCCTTCTCCCCTTGTGGGAGAAGGGTGGGCCGATGCGGTCGATGCGGAGCATCGCACATCGGGCCGGGATGAGGGGTGAACGCCCACCCTTTTGCCGAATGCGGGTAAGCCCCAATATGACCACTGTGCCCCGACGCTATAATGGGGGGGCAAACCCACACCAGTAGGCTGTTTCAGGCGGAGTATGACCCCATGAGTGGTGCAGGCCAGCCTCGCATCCTGATTATTGACGACCAGCGCGACACCGCACGGAGCCTCCGGGCAGCGCTTGAGCGCGAGAGTCCGGGCTGCATCGTCCTCGACATGCCCTCCGGCGAGGAAGCGCTGCTGGAGCTACGGCGCGGCGTGGATCTGCTCGTCGTGGCGGAGCGCCTTCCTGGCATGTCGGGGATCGAGCTGCTCGCGCGGGTGCGGAGCGCCTTCCCCGGCGTCGCCGCCATCCTGCTCTCCGACCAGCCCGTCGAGCGGGCGGAAGCGGCGCTGAACGGGCACCACGTGCATGCGATCTTCCAGCGTCCCGCCGACCCCGCCGCTGTCGCCGGTGCGGTAAACCGGGCGCTGCACGGCGAGGAGCGCCCTGAACCGGAGCGCGCCGCCCCACCGCCGGAGCCGCAGGAGACATCCCCGGCGACGGATGCGGCCCTCGGCGGAATGCTCTCTGCGCTGCGGATCGACCTCGGCGCGCAGGGGGCGTGCCTCATCGCGGGGGATGGCGTGCTGCTCGTGGACAGCGGCTGCGCTGCCACCCTGCCCGGCTTTGAGGAGATCGCCGCCCGGCTTGCGGAGAGCTTCCGCGCCGCCGCCAGTGTCGGCGAAGGGCTCGGCGGCGATAGCCTGACGTTGCAGGTGATCGAGGGGCAGCAGCATGACCTGTGCGCGCTGTCGGCAGGGGCCGGCGCGCTGATCGCCGTGCTGTTCCCCGGTGGGGCCAGCCGCCGCCAGATGGGGATGGTGCTGCGCTACGGACGCGCCACTGCCGAGCGCATCGCCGCGATGATGAACGGTCCCGAGCCTGCGCCCGCGCTTGCCGCCGCGCCGGAGGTGGAGCCGCCGTTGCCACAGAAGCCGCCTGCCGATCCGCATACCATCGGTACCGATGTGCTCATGAACCTCAGCCGGTTCGGGGGCAACGACGACCTCCCCCCGCCGCCGGACATCGACTTCGCCAGCCTCGACGACGAGATTGACAGCGCGCCCGACACCGACCTCGACGCCTTCTGGGAGCAGGCCGCCGCCCTGCACACCAAAGTTAGCGACGATGCGTTCTCGCTCGACGAGGCGATTGAGCTAGGGTTGTTCCCCGGTGAAGACGGGCTGGACGACTAACCCGCGTTGAGAATCAAAGAGGGGATGGCCGCCGGGCAGCCATCCCCTCCTGCTCCATCAGGTGCGACAGGCCTTAGTAGTCCTCGTCGTCGTCGTCCCAGTCGTCGTCGTCCCAATCCTCTTCGTCGTCCCAGTCCTCGTCGTCCCAGTCCTCGTCGTCGTCCCAATCCTCGAAGTCGTCAAGCTCCTCGTCGTCCAGCCACTCTTCATCATCTTCGTCGGTGGGGCCGAGGAAGCGAACATCCATCATGTCATCAGCCAGCTTAATCATGGCGTTTCTCTCCGCACATTCAACACTGAGTCAAGTAAGATACAGGCTACTACCTCGCAAGAGGCGGATACCGGCGCGAATACGCGCAGTTCTAGTATATTCACTGAATAGGTTGCAATCTATCGACGGGTGCGGCAGCCTCCTGAAACTGCGGTCTTAAAGATGCCTGTGCCCCTGATTTCGCCGCCGAAGTATATCCACGGCATGTACCAAAGGCAAGAGGGGATTGGCGCATCTGAGACGCCAACCCCTACCGCTATTGTTTCTCGTACGGCTGGCCATCGGCAGCCGGGGCGACGGCCTCGCCGACGACGCCCGCCAGCACGATGATCGTCACGATGTACGGCGCCATCAGCAGGAACTGCGACGGGATGGGCACCGACAGGATCGCCAGGCGCGTTTGCAGTGACTCAGCGAAGCCGAAGATCAGCGCCGCGCCCAGCCCGCCGAACGGCATCCAGTTGCCGAAGATCATCGCCGCCAGGCCGATGAACCCGCGCCCCGCCGTCATCACCTCGTCGAAGCGACCGACCGAGCCGAGCACCAGGAACGCGCCCGCGAGACCGGCGACGATGCCGCCGAGCGTCACATTGATGTAGCGGGTGCGGAACACGTTCACGCCCAGCGTATCGGCGGCACGCGGGTGCTCGCCGACTGCGCGCGTGCGCAGCCCAAAGCGGGTGTAGAACAGCATGATGTGGACCGCCGCCAGCAGCACGAACATCAGGTAGACCAGCAGATTCTGCTGGAACAGGATCGGCCCGATGATGGGGATCTGCGACAGCACCGGGATCGGGAGCGTCTGGAAGATCGGCGTGTTGTTCAGCCCGCTGATCTGCTGCAGAACCTGTGACGACAGGAAGCTCGTCAGGCCGGTGGCAAGGATGTTGATCGCCGTGCCCGCGATGATCTGGTCCACCTTGTAGCTGACGGCCATCACCGCGAGCAGCAGGCCGAGCAGCGCCCCGGCGATGATCGCGGCGAGCAGGCCCGTCATCAGCGAGGCGAAGCGGCCCCAGCCCCAGATGTTGCTGGCGAGGCTGCCAAACAGCGCCGCGTTGAACGCGCCGGTCAGCATCATGCCCTCGATGGCAATGTTGATCACCGCTGACCGCTCGCAGAGCACGCCGGACAGCGCCGCCAGCGCGATTGGCGTGGCCCGCAGGAGCGTACTGCTCAACAGCACGGTGATGTTCAGCGATGCATCACGCGCCGCCCACGCCAGGAAGGCGATCACGAAGAGGCCAGTGACCACGCCCAGCATCAGGTTGGCCCGCGGGAACCCGCGCGCAAGCTGCACCCCACCGATGAATGCAGTGATAGCCGCCAGTGCGTACAGCGTAATCTGCGTGGGGAAGGTCAGATCGGGCACGCGGATGGCGCTGCGCCCGGCAAGGCTCGGGTTTAGCCCGAACCGCGTCTCGGCAGTTGCCTCCGTCGGGATGGCAAACAGCACCACAATGACCAGGGCAACAAGCAGGAAGAGCACGCCATACGCGCGCGCACGCGCAACAGAGACGTCTCCAATGGTCCGTCGTACTTCTGTAACGGCACTCATAGATTGCTCTCCTTAGCTCCAGCCCGTCGTCACGACTTCGGTGCCCTCGGTTGAGGTGCGGATGCGGTAGATCATCCGGATCACCTCAGGCGCGGCGATGAAGATGATGATCAGGCCCTGCAGGATGGAAATGATGTCGATGGGAACTGCGGCGAAGGCCTGCATACGCTGCGCGCCCGACCGCAGAAAGCCAAACAGCAGCGCCGCAGCCAGCACGCCAACCGGGTGGTTGCGCCCCAGCAGCGCCAGCGCAATCGCGTCGAACCCGTAGCCGGACTGGAACGCGTTCGGCATGTAGCGGGTCACACCGAGCACGTCGTGCGCCCCGGCCAGGCCCGCGAGGCCGCCGCTCAGCGCCATCACGACCACGTAGATGCGCTTCACGTTGATGCCTGCCGTCCGCCCCGCGCGCGGGTTGGAACCGACCGTGCGGAACTCAAAGCCGAGCGAGGTCTTGAACAGCAGGTACCACACCGCGACCACCGCCAGCAGTGCCAGGATCAGCCCGAAGTTGAGGCGGATCGCCACGCTGTTGGGGAAGAATTGCGGCAGCCAGGCCGATGGCAGCACGGGCGGGCTGATCGGGCGCGGGTCGTCGGGTCGCGCCATCGGCCCACCGATGGACAGCAGGAAGTCGGCCAGGCGGAAGGCGATGTAGTTCAGCATGATGGTGGTAATAACCTCATGCGCGCCGGTTTGCGCCTTGAGCCAGCCGGCGATAGCGGCCCAGATCGACCCGCCGGCGAAGCCTGCGAGCAGCGCCAGCGGCAGGTGGATGAACATCGGCAGGCCGGTGACGGCGTAGCCGATGAACGTCGAGGCCAGGCCACCGAGGAAGTACTGCCCCTCGCCGCCGATGTTGAACAGGCCAGCGCGGAAGCCGAGCGCCACCGCCAGCCCCGTGAAGATGTACGGCGTCGAGATGCGCAGGCTCTCGGTGAGCGGGTAGATGGCGCTGCGGAAGGTCGCGTCATTCCCTGTCTGGAAATACTCGATCAGCCCCCGCACCGCGCCGATAGGGTCGCCGAACGCGCCCTGAAGCAGCGCGCCATACGCCCGTCCGATCTGCCGGACGGAGGCAGCCAGCCCCACCCCGATGCCCTGGCCGAACGCTTCCCAGATGTCCGGGTCGAAGGCGACGATAAAGATCGCCCCGATGATCAGCGCCGTGATGATGGCGAGGGCAGGCACAACCGCACTGGGGAGGTTCCAGGCCATCAGTCGCTCGAACACCGCCTGCAGGGGGCGCTCGGTGCGTGCCTGAATGGTCCGCTTGACCTGCTCTTTCACAGCGTCCGCGGCTTCCTCAGCCCGTGCGCCGTCAACCCGCACCCCGAAGACGTTCTTCGTCTCAACCTTGCCGGGCTCGTAATCCACGGTGATGAAACTCGCCTCGCGATACTGCGGTGCCATGGCCTCCGCCACGCGTCCCGCGTCCTCGCCGACCGTCACCACCAGCGTGCTGTGCGCTTGCAGCAGCCGCAGGATGGCGTCGTTCATCTCGGCGAGGTCGTTAGCATCGGTCAGTTCGAGCGAGTAGTCGCTGGTCTCTGCCAGCTCGCGCAGCGCATCGTGAACAACTTCAACCAGGTTGTGGTCTGTAGTGGGGGTAAAGTGGACAAAGCCAATTCGGGTGGCGTCAGACACGGACGTCCTCCTTTCGCACGCCCGCCATCATCAGGCCGATCTCTTCTCTCGTCACCTTGTCTGCGTCCACAATACCGATGATCTGACCGGCAAACATGACGGCGATACGATCAGACAAGCTCATCACCTCGTCAAGCTCGGAGGAAACAAGCAACACCGCCGTCCCCTCGTCGCGCTTCTGGATAATTCGCTTGTGGATGTATTCAATTGAGCCTACGTCAATGCCGCGCGTGGGCTGGGCGGCGATCAGCAGGCGGATGGGGCGTGAGAACTCCCGCGCAACGATGACTTTCTGCTGGTTGCCGCCGGAGAGGTTCTTCACCGGGGTGAGCACCCCCGGCGTGCGCACATCGAACTCTTTGACAAGCTCCTCCGCATGTGAAAGGATCACCTGCTCCTGCAGCCTGCCGCTACTGGCAAACGGCTCCTTGTTGTAGGTGTTGAGGATAAAGTTTTCCGCGACCGGGAAGCTCAGCACCAGTCCGTCCGCCTGACGGTCCTCGGGGACGTGGGCCACACCCACGTCAAGGATTTTGCGCGGAGAGGCGTTCGTCACATCTTCCCCGCCGATGCGGATCGTCCCGGCATCGACTTTCAGCAGGCCGGTCAGCGCGCGGACCAACTCGGTCTGCCCGTTGCCCTGCACGCCCGCCACGCCAAGGATCTCCCCGGCGCGCACGTCGAAGGAGACACCCCGCACCGCCGGAGCGCCCAGTTCGGTCGAGACGTACAGGTCGCGCACCTCCAGCACGGTCTCGCCCGGTTTGGCCGGTTCCTTGTCGACTTCGAGCAGCACCTGCCGCCCGACCATCATCGCCGCAAGCTCCTCTTCGGACGTCTCCGCCGGGGTGGTCGTACCGACCACGCGCCCGCCGCGCAGCACCGTGATGCGGTCGGCGATCTCCATCACTTCGTCCAGCTTGTGGCTGATGAAGATGACAGAGGCGCCTTTTGCCAGCAGCGCTTCGATGATGCGGAACAGCTCGCGTACTTCCTGCGGGGTCAGGACAGCGGTAGGCTCATCGAGGATGAGGATGTCGGCGTCGCGGTACAGCAGCTTGATAATCTCAACGCGCTGCTGAAGGCCGACCGGCAGGTCCTTAATGTAGGCATACGGGTCAATATTGAGGTGGTACTGCTCGGAAATCTCTTTGATGCGGTTGGCCGCCGTGCGCCGGTCGAGGAAGATGCCGCGCGTCTCCTCCACCCCCAGCATGACATTCTCCGTCACGGTGAGGACGGGCACCAGCATAAAGTGCTGGTGAACCATGCCAATGCCAAGTGCGATGGCGTCGTTAGGGCCGCGAATGGTTGCCTTCTGGCCCCGGACGTAAATCTCACCCTCGTCCGGGTCATACAGGCCATAGAGGATGTTCATGAGCGTGCTCTTGCCAGCGCCATTCTCACCGAGCAGTGCGTGGACCTCGCCCTGCTCCAGTGTCAGGTCAATATGGTCATTGGCAAGGACGCCGGGGAAGGCTTTCGTGATACCGCGTAGTTCGAGTACAGGAGGCATGCTTGCTCCCTTGAGAGATAGGGTTAAATATGCGGACGACCCTTGTGTCGTACGTTGTTGCCATTATACAACAAAATGGTGCCGGGCAAGCCCGGCACCATTTTTTTCAATGCGTACGCAGGTCGGGCTGCATGATCAGACCGCGGCTGCGCGCATTGTCGTCCTGACTATAACCCCCTTCGGTTTACGGATAGTAGTCAGTGACGACGATCTCGCCGCTGATGATCATCTGGCGGATCTGCTCAAGCTCGTCCAGAAGCCCCTCGGGGAGATCGTCCTCATACTCGTGGAACGGGGCGATGTCCACACCGTCGTTCTCCAGCGTGCCGAGATAGCGCTCGCTCCAATTCTCAGCAGCGCCCGTGGCAGCCGCAACGGTGATGTCGTAGACCGCCACGTCCATCTTCTTAACCACGCTGGTGAGCATGACCGGGCAGAACTCCGGCGCGCTGATGCACCAGTCGGTGTCGACGCCAACGATCTTGACGCCTTCGTTGTCAGCAGCAGCCGCCGCCGTACCCAGGCCGACCGGGCCAGCAACCGGCATGATGATGTCCGCACCCTCGGCAATCAGGTCCTCACCGATGCGGCGGCCATCGTCCGTCGACTCGAAGTTACCGGCGAACAGGTCGCGACCGAGCACGACGACGTTCGCATCGTTCTGCTCGTTGTAGTAGGCCACACCCGCCGCGAAGCCATCCATGAAGATGGTCACCGTGGGGATCTCCAGCCCGCCGAACATGCCGACGACGCCGGTCTGGGTCATCGCCGCTGCCGCGTAGCCAGCCAGGAAGGCCGCCTCGTCGGTGGCGAACACGACGCCCTTCAGGTTCTCGGGCGGATCCTCATAGTCAAAGTCGACGATCGCGAACAGTGTGTCGGGGTTCTCCAGCGCAAAGGCCTGCGTGTCCTCGCCCAGGAGGAAACCGACCGTCACGATCAGGTTGTAGTTCTGCTCGATGAGCTGCGAGAGGTTCGTCGCGTAGTCGGTCTGGGCCTGCGACTCCAGCACCGTCACGTCGATGCCGAGATCCTCACCAGCCTGCCGGAGGCCGTTCCAGGTGGTCTCGTTGAAGGAGCGGTCGTCAACGCCGCCCACGTCGGTGACCATACCTGCCTTGAAGCCCTCGATGACCTCACCAGCCGGGGCAGCCTCCTCCTCAGTCGGCTCCTCGGTCGGCTCCTCAGTTTCCTCCTCAACCGGCTCCTCGGTAGCCTCCTCAACCGGCTCCTCGGTAGCCTCCTCCACCGGCTCCTCGACAGCCGGCTCCTCAGCAGCCGGTTCTTCGGTCGGGGCTGCCGGGGTGCAGGCCGCAAGAACCATCGAGAAAGCGAGTAAGAGGGTTAGCAGGACGAGAAACTTGTTCTTCATGCCTTCTTCCTTTCTCTGAGCGAGTCATAACGGCTATTCTTTGAGCGGCAAGGCGCCGCGTCGCTTCAGACCGTTATCGGGCTGCAGGGCGCAGCCCACTTACAATAGTAACACCAACAGGCCTAACTCGTCCATATTGCAGCGCTTTTCGGAGGATGGACTCTAATCGGAGATTCTGCCAAGAAGCGCGAGGCATCTCATATAATACCGGAAGAAGCAGCAAAAGGCCTTTTTGAGCCTTGCTCTCATCTTATAGTGGAATCAAAAACGCCCGGTTTATGACCGGACGTTTGCCAGTGGACCCAAAGGGGCTCGAACCCTTGACCTCCACAATGCCATTGTGGCGCTCTCCCAGCTGAGCTATGGGCCCATCGCGACGATAATTATGCCGCAGCCCTCGTCTGATTGCAAGAATTTAGTTTCGGAGTCGCGTAAAATTCGCTCCGCCAGCAGCGCGGTCCCTGCCTCGATCACGCCCCGCGTCACAGAAGAGTCACGCCGCCGCAAACAGCTTGACCCTACGGTTTTGATTGTGTTATAATGCGGGCGATACCAGATAATGGAGAGCAGCATCGAGTAAAATCACTCGAAGACAAGGGTGGGCGACGAAACATTTGTCGTCCTTTGCCTTATTTAGGGGCTGCCGCGCTGGTTCAGCTTACGCGTAGCTGCGGTATCTGATTGTGAACAAAACGACAAACTCGGCTGACCGTAACCTGCTCCGCATTAATGTCGGTTTCCTCCTCAGTCAAGGGGCAGGATACGCCCGCACCGTCAGCTTTGATCGTCCGGGTACTATCAGGGTTGACGACTTTCTCATAACTGATCTCGCCGGTGACCTGCGCCTGACGCGCACCCCCCGCGGGGTGCTGGTGCAGGGGACGCTCCAGGCTAAAACTCGCCTAGAATGTGTGCGCTGTCTGACAGCGTTTGAATTCCCGTACGAAGTCGAACTCTCCGAGCTCTTCATCCCGATCGAGCGCTTCAACCGGGAGGAGGCCGACCCGCTCAACGACGAGCCAAACATCATCAGCGAAGAAGGCTTCATCGACCTGGCGCCTATCGTGCGCGAGGAGGGCATCCTCGCGATCCCGATACAGGCGCTGTGCAAGCCTGACTGCAAGGGGCTGTGTCCCCACTGCGGGCAAGACCTCAACGAGGGCGCGTGCGACTGCAAAACTGAGCCAATCGATCCCCGACTGGCCCCCCTGCGTGCCCTTCTTGAGCAGCTTGAAGACGAAGAGTAGCATGCAGCAACGACCGCAGAGAGCCGCCGCTGCATGCCGTAGCCTTCCTTCTTTTCAAAAATAGAGACAAATCTGCATTTCCTTAACACAAGATTCCTGAGCAAACTATTAAAGCGTACGCTTGGGGGGAACGGAGATGCTTGATGGCATACAGTGATGTTCGAGAAGCCGACCTGCTCTCAGAGCTGATGGAAAAGGCTGACGAGCAGGGCTACCTCACGATGGAGGACGTGCTCGACGCGCTGCCGCCCGACGTCGAGGACGAGCCAATGGAGGTAGCTGAGGAGATCTTGATTGCGCTTGTCGCGGCGGGGGTCAAGATCTACGAGGATAAGGACGACGTGCTGGACCCGGTCGAGCACGATCTGTCCGATGATGAAGAAGACGACGAGGATATTAACTTCGAGTTCTCCACACTGGCCGATCTCGCCGACGACGACAACGCGTTTGACCTCTCCGGGATTTCTTCTGACGACACCGTCGGGCTGTACCTCAAAGAGATGGCACAGGTGCCGCTCCTCACCACCGAGGAGGAGATCGAGCTGGCCCGCCGGCTGGAGGAGGGACATCGCGCCGCCGAAAAGCTGGAGAAGGCCAACGGCAACCTCAGCCCCGAGCAGCGCGAGCAACTTCGCCTTATCGTCAGCGATGGGCTTGCCGCCCGCGAGCACCTCATCAAGGCCAACACCCGCCTCGTGGTCAGCATCGCCAAGAAGTACATCGGACGCGGCGTGCCCTTCCTCGACCTGATCCAGGAGGGCAACCTCGGGCTGATGAAGGCCGTCGAGAAGTTCGACTTCCGGCGCGGCTTCCGCTTCAGCACCTACGCGACGTGGTGGATCCGGCAGACCATCACCCGCGCCATCGCCGACCAGGGGCGCACGATCCGCGTGCCCGTCCACATGTCCGACCGCATCCGGCGGCTGTACAAGGCAGCCCGCCAGCTTGAGCAGACGAACGGGCGCAAGCCCACGCCGGAGGAGATCGCCGACGTGCTGGACCTCGAGCCGAGGAAGGTGCAGTGGATGCTGCGCGTGAGCTGGCAGCCGCTCTCGCTGGAGCACCCGGTCGGCGAGGAAGAGGACAGCGAGCTTGGCTCCTTCATCGAGGACGACACCACCCCTACCCCGACCGAGAGCGTACAGGATCACCGCTGCGCGAAAAGGTAGAAGAACTGCTCTCCACGCTCACCCCGCGTGAGGCGCGCATTCTGCGGCTGCGCTTCGGCCTGCAGAACGGACGCAGCTACACGCTGGAAGAGGTCGGGCAGAAGTTCGGGCTGACGCGCGAGCGCATCCGGCAGATCGAGGGCAAGGCGCTGCGGCGGCTGCGGCATCCGCGCCGCTCTCGCCAGCTACGGGACTATCTATTCTAGCAAACAGCACTTCATATCCTTCTTTTCATACAGGGCACGGGAGCGCGCGGCTGATCACCGCGCGCTTTTTGTTTGGGTGTTCGCATGCGGCGAGGCGATAGGGACGGGTCTGATGCGCGATGCTCCTCATTAGACCCGCCCCTACAAATGATCACCGGCATCGAAACGAGGCTCAACGAACCGGCCCGCGACACCCACGACATATTAGCTTCCTCATGCAGTGGCTGTCGCTGGAACCCCCACCCAACCTCCCCCTTGCAAGGGGGAGGTGCCGGTGTTTGCAAAGAAAACGGCGGCGGGGGGGTTTAACGATTAGCGCCCGCCACCTCCCGCACGGCCTGCAGGAACCGCTCGATCTCCTCCAGTGTGTTGTAATGCACCGGCCCCACGCGGACCATGCCGCCGGTATCCTCCAAGCCGAGGTGCTCCATCACGCTGAGGGCGTAGTAATTACCATCCCACACGTAGATACCGCGCTCGCCCAGCTTCGCGGCCACATCCGCCGGGTGCTGCCCCTCCACGTTGAAAACAACCGTCGGCACGCGGTCGTCGAGCGCGTCGAGGTCGGTAATGCCCCGCAGCGTCACACCATCGATGGCCTGCAAACCCTCGATCAGCGCGCGGCTGAGCGTCTTCTCGTATGCCTTGATCGCGTGCAGGCCAAGCTTCAGCGCGCGCCGCCGCCCGTCGTAGCCGCGCACCCCGGCGGCATGCGGCTCGCCGAACTGCTCCCCAACCCACGCCAGGTACTCGACCGCCGCCGTCACCCCCGCCAGCCCTTCGTGGTTCTGCGTGCCGGTTTCCCAGCGGTCGGGCACTTCGTCCGGGGCCGGGCGGACCTTGTACGCGGGCAGGCTCTCCAGATGCTCCAGCTTGCCATAGACGATGCCCACATGCGGCCCGAAGAACTTGTACGCCGAACACGCGAGGAAGTCCACATCAAGCGCCTGCACGTCGATGGGGCCGTGCGGCGCGTACTGCACGGCATCTATGTAAGCCAGTGCCCCGACCGCGTGCGCCATCTCGACCACGCGTCGGATGTCGTTGATCGTGCCGAGCGCGTTCGAGGCGTACACGCAGGCGACGACCTTCGTGCGCTCGCTCAGGACGGCAGCCATCCCCTCGTAGTCGAGCCGCCCGGTCTGCGTGTCGAAGTCCACCCAGCGCACGACGAGGTCGTGGTCACGGGCCAGCAGCAGCCAGGGCGCGACGTTCGCGTCGTGGTCCATGCGCGTCACAACCACCTCGTCACCGGGGCGCAGCGTCCGCCCGATGGCCCGGCTGATGTGGAAGGTCAGTGTGGTCATATTCGGGCCAAAGACGATGCTGCGCGGCGAGGGGGCGTTGAGCAGGTCGGCCATCGCCTCGCGGGCGGCGGCGATCGTCTCGTCGGTGAGGCGGCTGGTGCGGAACATCCCGTGCGAGTTGGCATTCGCCTCGATGAGATAGCGGCGCATCGCGTCGATGACGCTCTCCGGCACCTGCGTGCCGCCGGGGTTGTCAAGGTAGGCGGGCGGCACGCCGTCGATGGTTTGATTCAGCGCGGGGAAGCGCCCGCGCACGGCTGCCACGTCAAAGGTCCGCTCCGGGTTGGCTGTTGCCGTCATGATCTCCTGTCCCTCCCTGTGTTGTGCTTGAGGCGATTGTACGGCGAAACGGCGAAAAAGAAACCTCACCCTCGACCGGCCAATGATGCGGTCGCCCTGCGCTCGGCCCCTCTCTATGAGCCGATCCCCCACCCAACCTCCCCCTTGCAAGGGGGAGGGGCAAGCCCCAATTTCCCTACCGACCGGTCGGTAGGCTTGAATTACGACCTATCTTGTGCTTAAATAAGTTAACACCAACTGCGATGAGCACCGCCTGACATGTCTCGGACAGGCAGCCACGATCAGGACAACTCTATTCTGTAGCAGCAGGAGAAAAGCGAACATGTCTCTACCGATTCGCCGTGCCGCGGTGATCGGGTCCGGCACGATGGGCGGCGCAATTGCCGCACACCTCGCCAATGCCGGCATCCCGGTCGACCTGCTGGACATTGTGCCGCGCGAGCTTACGGAGGAGGAGCAGGCGCGCGGGCTGTCGCTTGACGACCCGGCAGTACGCAACCGGGTCGTGCGGGCCGGCTGGGAGGCGACGCTCAAGGCGCGACCGGCGGCGCTGTACCACGAGCGGCTGGCCGAACGGGTCCGGCTGGGCAACCTGGAGGACGACTTCCACCGGCTGGCCGAGGCCGACTGGATCGTCGAGGTCATCATTGAGCGGCTGCCGATCAAGCAGGAGCTTATGGCGCGCATCGATGAGGTGCGCCAGCCGCATACCATTGTCTCAACAAACACATCGGGCCTTTCCATCAAGGCCATCGCCGAGGGACGCAGTGAGGGGTTCCGGCAGCACTTCCTCGGCACGCACTTCTTCAACCCGCCGCGCTACCTCAAGCTCGTTGAGATTATCCCCCACCCCGACACCCTCCCCGAAGTTATCGACACCATGACCAGACTGATGGAGAACGAGCTTGGCAAGGGCGTGGTGATGGCGAAGGACACGCCGAACTTCATCGCCAACCGCCTGCTGTCCATCAGCGGCGCGTACGAGGTCGCCTATGCCATCGAGCACGGCTACACCGTCGAGGAGGTCGACGCGCTGCTCGGCCCACTCGTCGGGCGGCCCAAGACGGCGGTCTTCCGCCTGCTCGACCTGATCGGGCTGGACGTGATGGCGCACGTCAACACCAACCTTGCCGAGGCGCTCGAAGGGGACGAGTCGGCGGACATCCTGCGCAACCCGGCGGTCACCGGAGTAATCAAGGCGCTCGTCGAGCGCGGCGCACTGGGCAATAAGTCCGGCGCGGGGTTCTACAAGCGCGTCGAGCAGGACGGCAAGAAGGAGTTCTGGCCGCTGAACCTCGAAACGCTGGAGTACCAGCCGCCGACGAAGGTCCGCTTCGACTCGGTGGGGCAGTACCGCAAGCTGGAGCCGCTTGGCGCGCGACTCAAGGCGATGGTCGGGGCGGAGGACCGCGCAGGCGAGTACATCCGCGCGACGCTGTACAACCGGCTCGCGTACGCCTCGCGCCGCATCCCGGAGATTGCCGACGACATCGTTGCGGTGGACAACGCGATCAAGTGGGGCTTTGCGCACGAGATGGGTCCCTTCGAGGAGTGGGACGCACTCGGCGTGGCGGAGACCGTCGAGCAAATGGAGGCGGCAGGCTACGAGGTCGCGGGCTGGGTCAAGGAGATGCTCGCGCAGGGGCACGAGAGCTTCTACCAGTATGAGAACGGCGTGCCGACCGCGTATTATGACCTCGCCACGCAGAGCTACCAGCCGCTCGCCAGCCAGCCGAAACACATCACCGTGCAGGGGCTGCGGGCCGAGGGGCGTGTCATCGAGGAGAACGACGATGCGGCGCTCATCGACATGGGCGACGGCATCCTGCTCTTTGAGTGGCACAGCAAGGCCAACACGCTCACGCCGAAGGTCATGCAGATGGGCTGGCGCGCGCTGGAGGTGCTCCAGGCGGACTTTGACGGCATGGTCATCGGGCACAACGGGGACTACTTCTCCGCCGGGGCCAACCTCGACATGATGGCTATCCAGCAGCAGGCGGCGGAGCGCGGCGTTACGCCCGCCGAGCTTATCGGCGAGATGTCGAACGAGATGCAGCAGCTTTTCCTGAGCTTCCGCTATGCGCCGAAGCCGGTCGTAACCGCGCCGTTCGACCGGACGCTTGGCGGCGGCGCGGAACTGACCATGGCGGGCGACCGCATCGTGGCGCACGCCGAGCTGTACATCGGGCAGACGGAGGTCGCGCTGGGCCTGCTGCCCGCCGCCGGCGGCTGCAAGGAACTGCTGCGCCGGATCGTCAACCCACACATGCGCATCGAGAACGCCGACCCGCTACCCGCCATGACGAAGGTGTTTGAACTGATCGGCTTTGGCAAGGTATCAACGAGCGCGCACGAGGCCCGCGAGATGGGCTTCCTCTCCGCCTGCGACCGCATCGTGACGAACCGCGATCATCTGCTGTATGAGGCCAAGCGTGAGGCGCGCCACATGGCTGACAGCGGCTACCGCCCGCCGCTGCCCGAGCCGATCTACGCGGCGGGGCGCGACGTGCTCGCCGCCATGCAGACGCAGCTCTACCTGCTCAACGAGGCGGGTTACGCCACCGACTATGACCGGGTGGTCGGCGAGCACATCGCCTGGGTGCTGTGCGGTGGCGATCTCTCCGAACCGGCCTGGGTGGATGAGCAGCTTATTCTGGACCTGGAGCGCGAGGCGTTCGTCGCACTGATCCAGCAGCCGAAGACGGTGGAGCGGGTGTTCCACATCTTGCAGACGGGCAAGCCGTTGAGGAATTAACAAGCTGACGCAGTCAGCCCCTCACCCCCGGCCCCTGTCAGGTCTGATGATGGATCGCCCGCCGTCAGAATCGCCGGTAGGGGCAGGTCTGAGACCTGCCCCTACAAAACCCCTCCAAAGGGCCAGGGGATGAGGGAACACAGAACCGGAGAACCAACCAGCAATGCGCGAGTCCGAACCCCCTCCGCCCTGCGGTCACCTCCCCCTTGCAAGGGGGAGGAAAGACCGAGCGCAGCGAGGTCAGGAGGGGGTTCACCAGAGAGCCGTATCATTTAATGATTTGAGCCATCCTTGTACGCACACAGTCGAAAGGGCTGTTAACAACCAGGGAGAAAATTGCCAATGCGTGAGGCAGTGATTGTAGAAGGGGTGCGGACCGCCGTAGGCCGCGCCAAGAAGGGCACGACGCGCAGCGTCCGCGCCGACGACATGATGGCCGAGGTCATCCGCGAGCTGCTGCGCCGGGTGGACGGCGCACTCGCGCCGCAGGACATCGACGACGTGGAGTTGGGCTGTGCCATGCCGGAAGGCTCGCAGGGGCTGAACATCGCGCGGCAGGTGGTCTTCCGCGCCGGGCTGCCCGACAGCATCCCCGCGCAGACCATCAACCGCTTCTGCTCGTCGGGCTTGCAGTCCATCGCGACTGCCGCCTACCGCATCATGGCGGGCGACGCGGACACGATCATCGCCGGCGGGCTGGAGACGATGAGCCTCGTCCCCATGACGGGCTTCCGCATCTCGCCCAACCCGACGCTCGCCCGCGAGCACCCCGAGGTGTACATCAGCATGGGGCTTACGGCGGAGAAGGTCGCCGAGGAGTACGGCATCAGCCGCGAGGATCAGGACCTGTTCGCCTACGAGAGCCACATGAAGGCGGCACGGGCGTGGGACGAGGGCCGCTTTAACGAGCAGATCGTGCCAATCGAGTTCGAGGAAGTGTGGGTCGAGGACGGCGAGCACCGGCGGCGGCGCGTGTGCTTCGACCGCGACGAGCACCTGCGCCCGGACACCACGCCGGAGGCGCTGGCGAAGCTCCGCCCGGTCTTCAAGCCCGGCGGCACGGTGACGGCAGGCAACTCCTCGCCGCTGTCGGATGGCGCTGCCGGGGTGATCATCATGGCGCGGGAGAAGGCCGAGGCGCTCGGCCTGAAGCCCCGGCTGAAGTTCCGCAACTTCGCGGTGGCGGGCGTCCGGCCCGAGGTGATGGGCATCGGCCCGGTGGAGGCCGTGCCGAAGGCGCTGCGGCTGGCCGGGCTGAGCCTCGACGACATCGACCTGATCGAGTTGAACGAGGCGTTCGCGGCGCAGGCGCTGGCAGTGGTGCGCCAGCTTGAGATTGACCCGGCGCGGCTGAACGTGGATGGCGGCGCGATCGCGCTGGGGCATCCGCTGGGCTGCACGGGCTCCAAGTTGACGGTGCAGCTCATGCACCAGATGGAGCGCACCGGCGCCCAGTTCGGCATGGTGACGATGTGTATTGGCGGCGGCATGGGCGCCGCCGGGATCTTCGAGCGGGTGGGTTAACGCCCGACAGAGACGGTGAGCGTCCGGCAATAAAAAGCCCCCGGCTGCCGGGGGCTTTTCACGATCAGGCGAATGCAGTGTGGCCTCAGTTCGGCATGGAGCCGACGATCACAAAGAGCGCAATCGCAAACATTACGGCCAGCAGCCCAAACGTGATCCCCGACGTGACGAGCGCCAGCCTCAACCCCCGCCTGGCGTACGTCACACCGAAGATCACCACGACGAGCAGCAGCGCGAGCACCGCAAACAGAACCGAGAACGCCATAACCGATTCCTCCCCCACGCCGATTAAGGTGCAGTGAGTATAGCGCCAGTTCCGCCGCCGGGGAATCAATTCCCCGGCTAGGTGTTAGCTTCTCTATCCCGCAAAGTCCCTGCGGGACTGCCGCCCCACTGGGGCGGTGTCCGCCAAAGGCGGAGGCTACTCAATCACTCCTGCTTCTACGTATTCACTGTCGTCGAACATATTTGGCGCATATCGTATGTACAGGGGGGTTCTTTCCTCAGGTAGCGTGTAACCGATAAAACCTCTTATGGCTTCGCCAGTCCCAATCTCTCGTGTCGCAATCTGCTCTTGTTCAGTTGCACCGAGTTCTGCTTCATAGACAAATCCTAGATTGTCAACTAAGTAAAAATAGAGCGGATTGACACTCACCGGTTCTTCTGCGGCTACATTACGCAATTGCGCTTCTATCGTTACCAAACGAGTCCCTTCAGTAGCGGTGTATAAAATGCCAGGCGGCGCGGGATCAGTGACCGAGAGTACTGTCAGTTCGACACCGTTCGCCTCAGCAGTTTCACCAAGCTTAATCTCAGGGGTCTCGGCGATGGGCTCCCACTCTGGCGTCGCTGTTTCAGCAAGATCGACCGTAATGCCCTCAGAACTGAAGATGCTCTCGGTCAACTTTATGGAGACTGGTTGAGAACTTTCCTCAAGTACGAAGAAAACCCAACCCTCAACGCGCTCATTCGTGTGAAGAGCGAGAGTAGAGAGTTGTGAAAACTCGTCGGAAGCAGCTAGCTCAGCTTCAACAACAAGACCTTCTTGGTCAAGTAGAACAAAGTCGAGAGGATTGATACCGACAGGCTCCCCAGACTGGTTCTCAACGGCAATGCGAGTGCCGACTAGTCGCGAACCTTCAGGTACTTCTGCAAACATACCCGGTGTAGCAGGATCGAGTACTTCCAATGGAAACACGAGGATGGCTTCGTCTTCAGGCGTTGCAGTAGGTTCAGGAAGTTCGGTTGGCTCCGCTTCTTCCTCAGGGACTACATCGTCTTCAGCCACCTCCTCAGCAGCTGTCTCTGCGGGTTCTTCAACAGCTGTTTCATCTGTCTCACCCGCATCGGCAGGAGAGTCGGAAGAACCACATGCTAAGATAGGCAAGATAAGGAAAACGAGAAGCAGGTAAAGCGCAGCTTTCCGCATGATAGCGTCCTCCAAATGGGGTTTAGTAGTTGGCGAATGGCCCAAATTCGTACACATTATACACCAAATTCTCTTTTGCCTTGAATGTGGTGAAGTACGAGGTACGCTGTTCAACGCAACAAGAGTTGAGATCAACAACTACCTCGAATTAGAGAAGGTTGAATCCCAACATGCCCACCCTCAACATAGCCCTGCTCCAGCTCACCGCCCACGGTGCCGACCAGCCCGCTAACCTCGCCGCCGGGGAGCGCGCCTGCCGCGACGCCGCCCGCCTGG
>Ga0116180_1000761_pt1 | contig 28795 bp, 27 predicted proteins | sample AD_UKC073_MetaG_FD_89804 | JGI IMG/M metagenome (GOLD analysis project Ga0116180, IMG submission 89804) | Active sludge microbial communities of municipal wastewater-treating anaerobic digesters from USA - AD_UKC073_MetaG | ecosystem: Engineered > Bioreactor > Anaerobic > Digestate | place: USA... | reverse complement strand
TTGAATGCAGGTGAATAGATTGTTTTCAAGTCTTGTTATAACAACTTCCATATTGTTTTGGATTTTAATTTTATATTACTCTGTGTTAACTATCTACGGCCTTATATTTAAAATTAAAGAGGACAAGAATGAAAAAAGCCTTATTGAATATCCAAGCGTTGATATACTTATACCTGCCCACAACGAGGGAAAAGTCATTTTTGAAACTCTCGATGCTATGGCTAATCTGTATTATCCCGGAGAGCTTAATATTTATCTTCTAAACGATAATTCAACAGATAACACTGGGGAAATCGCCGACTACTTTGCAAAACATTTTAAAAATGTTTACCATATAAAAGTTCCTCTTGGAACTCCTAAGGGGAAGGCGAGGGTTTTAAACTACGGGTTTTCTATTTCAAAGGGTGATATGGTTGTTATATATGATGCGGACAACCAACCTGAAAGAGCGGCGCTGATTAAACTTGTAGAAAAGGCTGTGGAGAGGGAAGATTATGCAGGTGCAGTAGGATATGTTAAAACAATTAATATGTACAAAAACGCATTAACAAGGATGATAGGCCTTGAATTTATGGTTTTTCAGCTTTTAATGCAGTCGGGAAGGTGGATGCTTTTTAAGCTTGGCTCTCTTACGGGTACTAACATGCTTGTAAAAAGAAAGGTTTTGGAGGAAGTCGGGGGATGGGATGCCTATGCCCTTGCGGAAGATGCCGAGCTGTCAGTTAGGATATACTCTAAAAACTATCTTTTGCCTGTTGTTGCATCTTCTGTAACATGGGAGCAGGAACCGGAAAAATTAAATGTGTGGATAAGGCAAAGGACAAGATGGATGCAGGGAAACCTTTATCTTATAAGCAAAATAATAAAAGATAAAAAAATGACAAAAGGAATTAATAAATTCAACACTTTTCAAATGGTTTCAATATACTACCTTTTCGTAAGCCTTGTCATAGCTTCAGATGTCTGGTTTGTTATGGGGCTTATGGGCAAAATTAGAATCGATTGTCAAATCCCTCTTCTAATATTGTGGTTTGAAACTCTTTGGATATATGTAGTTCAAATCGTAACTTCCGCAGTTGTTGAGAAGGAGATAAACTTTAAAAATATAATCTTTGCTGTTCTTATGTACTTTACTTACGCTCAGTTTTGGATATACCTTGTTTTAAAGGGCTATTTTCTTCAGATAAAAAACAGCTTTAAAAAAGTTGAGCCTGAGTGGGACAAGACCTTGCGGTTTTAGAAGTTAAGACCAGCTAACACAAGTCAAGTATTTTAATTGAGCCTTTTGCAAAATTAGATTTTTTGCGTAGCAAGTAAAGCATCTAAACTACTTTGGTATAAGATTAGCACCTTTTATATTTGGAATTTCTCCCCAAAGCCATAGTTCAAAACTATTCTACCTGAAAAAGGGTATACGAAGCCCTAAGGCCTATATTAAAAAGACTAGGTTCGGTTGGCTAGATACTTAGGCTGCTTTACTTAGTAGATTTTTATTATCTTTGGTATCTTTAGCCTTCTTAAGCGTCAGTGCCGAGGCTAAAAGAATAATGGCATTTAGATAAGCATATGTTGTTACTTTTTTGATGTCCCCAACATGAAGGTCATTTGTCGTAAGTTTTTCCTTTAATCGAGAATTGCACCGCTCCACGCTGGTTCGCTCATCGTACAGGGCTTCCCACTTTCGAGAGCCACGATGAGGAAGGGAGAAACGACGCAAATCATCTTTTACATTGACTTTGACGACCATTCCATAATTAGAGGAAGAACACCAAGCCGAACCATTTGGGCAATTTACTTTCCCTAATATATGGGGGCAACAGAATTTCAAAAAAATACCGTCATTTTCCCAGTACACCATGTCGTAACCCATTGAACACCGGGGTGTACCGTTAGTAGAAAACCTTGTTGGTGGCTCCTTCTCGTTACGTAGGTTGAGTGGAATTATTGCTTGGGCTCCATGCTTGCGGGCTGCTTCATAATTTTTATGTTGGTCATAACCAGCATCCATAATCACATAATCCAGTTTGGTTTCATGGAGTCGTGTTTTTACTTGCTCAATTAGAACTGGACCCATGTCACCGTCGTTTACGTGGGCAGGTGTTACATTTAAAGCAATTGGTATCTCACTTTTTGTATCTACAGTCAAGTGAATTTTATAGCCAAACCAAGTAATTTTGTTGCCGAATGTATCTAATTTTGAAGTGCTATCATAAAAGTAGAGACGGAAAACTCACCAATAGTATGATATAATAAGAAACAGGAAGGTGAGTAACAGTGACGAGCTACGATAAGAACTTTAAAGAGGAAGCCGTCAAGCTGGCGGAAGAAATCGGAACGAAGAAGGCGACCGAGCAATTAGGAATCTCATATAACACCCTGACCTACTGGCGGCAGAAGAAAAAGAAGTACGGGCAAGAAGCCAATGTCGGCAGCGGAAATAAACGTAAACCAATGAGCGAGCAGGAGCAGCTTATCCAACGCCTGCAGAAAGAGAACTCGGAGCTAAAGCGTGCAAATGATATTCTGCAGGAGGCGTTAGGTTTTTTCGCTGCGAGCCGAAAGAGGTAAAAACTCGTGGCCGCTACTGGTTTATACTACAGAACACAGAGAAGTGGGATGTAAGAACAATGTGCCAGGTGCTTGGGGTAAGCGAATCTGGATATTACAGATACAAGAATAATCTGGGTAGACCAAGTAAAGATGAGGCTCTTTCGGCGATGATGAAGGAAATACTCTCAGAATCACCATACAATGACAATTACGGGATTGAACGGGTGCAGCTGGCCTTGGAGCAGCGGGGAAGACATGTGGGAAGACGTAGGGTTAGAAGGCTCATGAAAGAGAACGGATGGCTCCATGATCCGCCGAAACGTCCCAAAGGGCTGACTCAGGTTGATAAAGAAACACAAGAAAGCGAAAATCTAATAAAACAAGATTTTTCAGCAACGGAACCTTACAAGAAACTGCTCACAGACATAACCCAGACTCCTTGTATAGACGGAAAGCTCTATATTTCACCTATTATGGATTGCTTCAACGGCGAAGTAATTTCCTTATGCATGGATAACAATATGCGTAAAGAGCTTGCGATAGATACCTTAAACAGCGCTGCTTTCAGATTCCCTTTAAGAGGTGCAATACTCCACAGTGACAGGGGGTCGCAGTATACGAGCGACGCGTTCAGAGAAGAAATGAAGAAGCTCGGTGTAATCCAGAGCATGAGCGGAGTTGCTCACTGCTACGATAATTCCAGAATGGAGAGCTTCTTTGCGACGCTCAAGAAAGAATTGCTTTACCGCATTCCGACCTATCGGATGAAAATGAGCGAAGTAAAAACAATCATTTTTCGTTATGTCTTCATCTATTATAATAAGCAACGGGTCTATACCACTAATCCGGGAGGCTGGCCGCCGGTTGTCTACCGTCAGATGGCAGGAACGGAAGTGGCAGCGTAACAGAACGCCAGCTTTGACTGAACATCGGAAAAATGCTCTGCTGGTGTCACCGACGGCGATAGGAAATCTCAGAGACATATTCTTCCGCCGGTTCTGCAATGATAGCATTTTTCCGACAACCCGTCAAAGCCAAGCCGCCTGCGGCGGTGGCTGACTGGCTGTAAAATAGGAGTGACGACCTCTGGCTCCGAAAATCTCAGAGGCCTATTCTTGAAAATTTGTGGGTTTACCGACTGCACTTTTCTTGACAACTCCAGATAGCCTGGCTGCCGCATATTATATTACATGCAAAACCTGCCCTTTCTTAAGGAGCAGGTTTTTTTGTGTATGGTGAAGGAATTTAATTACTAATTTTAGAGTATCAGGTACATATTTTGACAAAATACCACCTTTTTATTGATAACGCCGTATCATGACTTTGTTTTTCGTTTTAAGTGAGTGAGGGTGCTTATAGATGAAAAACGAATTTGTGTTAAAGAAGCTAAAATAGCAGAAGTAAAGGATTATAGAAGCTATATCTATGCTGATATTGGTTTCTCCAAAATGAATATTTATCCTCCATCCTTATGGTATATATTACGTCCTCCAATTATCCCTCAATCCAATACGTGCCGAATAATCCGGAAAACCGCAATTTGTAAAAAGCAAATTGCGGTTTTCTTATTGACAAAAAATCTATATTTTCGACTGATATGTCGAAAAATCCATTTCTTTTATAAGCAACTTTTTGAATTGGACAAGCCCGGCTTTTTTACATATTTGAGATATTCATCAGGGTGCCGCTCTCCCCCTCTGTTTTGGTTTTTCTACTAAAAAATCAAAACGGAGGTTCATATATGATAAGGATCAATTTGCGGGATTACTACCCGTTCTATAAATCTGACTTTTTCGTTGAAGTGACAAATGAAATTTTTACACTGCTTAAACAGCTTAGCCGAAAGGAACATGCAGACTTTGAACGCAGACGTGTCTACAAAGCATACTATTCCCTTGACGCTGACGACGGTATTGAAAAGGATGTCATCTTGTTGGTTTTATCCCCGGAAGAAATCTATGAGTGCAAAATGAGCAAGCAGGAGTTGTATGCTGCTATCAACAGCATGCCGGAAAAACAGGTAAAGCGTATCTACGCCCATTTCTTCCTTGACATGAGCAAAGCGGAAATAGCCAGAATTGAAGGCGTGAGCAAATCTGCTGTTACACATTCCATTGAGCAAGGCTTAAAAAGCATAGAAAAATTTTTAAAAAATAATTCCTGGTAGGGTTAACTTTTGCCCAAAAAATCTGCTGATTAATAGAGGGACATGTTCTACCCCCCTCAACAGAACCTTGACAATTGAATAGGTGTTTTATCCGGTACGTTCCCCGTATGTCCTGTGAAGGAAAGCCAGATTGCAGGTACGCCAGGACCACCTGTCCGGCATTATGCCGGATTGTAAGCGAAGGATCAATACTATTTACGGATTGGATGAATTAAAGGTGCGAGCGATCGATACCCGTGCAATAAATAAATGCTGGTTGCACTTAAGGCGATGACACATACGGAGGGATTATGATACTTGCGCATAGTCGAGGTTAGGTCCCAGAGTGCGCCCCGGTCGTTGACGGGGAGGTGGAATTCCTATGAGGACGGTCAACCGCTGTCCGCCGGATAAACCCATAATTATATATAAATATAAAAACCAAAACAGAGACGCAGACTAAGGGTGCGCCACATTGTACGAGCGTATATGCGCACCCAAATAATGGCGTACCCTTAATTCTGCATGTTTAACATTGCGTAGAAAGGGGCTGATACTTTGTTAAAGAGTAATGAGGCATATAAACTGGTCTTTCGGGAATATCCGGATGTAGTGAATGTAGAACAAATGTGCGAAATGCTTGGGGGTATCAGCACAAAAACCGGATACCGTCTTTTGAAACAAAATAAAATCAAGCATTTTAAGATAGGCAGATCCTATAAAATTCCGAAGCTCCATATTTTTGAATACTTAGACGTCGTACAGGAATCTAATACATAAAATTTTGTTTGCACATTTGAACTATATTATAAAGCCTGCTACACTCTAATCGTCAGTGGTAGGTGAATTTAAACTGTTACTTTTCAAGGAGGTTAATTATTATGGTAGCAGGACATCTACGGGAAAAAAACGGGTATTTCCATATTATCCTCAACTATAAAGATATTTATGGGAAACGCCAAACAAAGTCCATCAGCACAGGACTTCCCATAAAGGGTAACAAAAAACGTGCGGAAGCGATGCTTTTGAAAATCAGGAAAGAGTTTAACCCCGATACTGCAATGAGTGACAAAAACGCTTTGTTTGCAGACTTCCTATCAAAGTGGCTGAAAGATGTTATAAACAAAGTGGATGCTGAAACATATGCACTCTACTCATACGATGTTAAAAACTGTATCATCCCTTACTTTAAGAATACCGCCATTAGGCTATCAGAAATGAAGCCAAGGGATATAGAAAGCTACTATCAGTATGAGAAAACAGAAAACAGTGTATCAAACAGTACCCTTCTCCAATATCACGAAGCCATCAAAGAAGCCTTGCAATACGCTGTGGAGCTTGAATTGATTCGGGATAATCCGGCGGACAGAGTGAACCCGACCTCTGGTGAAGCACAGATATTATTTACCGACTTCCTGCTGGAATGGCTGGAGATGATGAAAAACAGTGTTGAGATGACTACATTTGCGTCTTATTCCTACTGTATTAAGAGCAGCATTATTCCTTATTTTGAAGGGAAAAAGATAAAACTGAAAGACCTGACCCCAAAGCACATACAGGATTATTATCGGTATGAGCTTAATGAAAAAGGATTGAGCGCCAACACAGTTATTCATCGTCATGCAAACATCCGCAAGGCTTTGCAGTACGCTTTCAAGATTGGACTGATTAATTTCAATCCTGCCGACAGGATTGAGCGGCCCAGAAAGGAAAAATTCGTAGGCAGTGTTTACGATGCAAGCGAACTGGAAACCTTATTCGCTATCGTAAAAAATAAACGGATAGAACTGGCCGTGATTTTAGGCGCGTTTTATGGACTGCGCCGGAGTGAGATCGTAGGGCTAAAGTGGGACGCTATTGATTTTGAAAAAAAGACATTGACGATTAAACATACGGTAACCGAGGTAACACTGGATGGGAAAATTACTACCATAGCAAAAGACCGTACAAAGACAAAATCAAGCTACCGCACCCTGCCGCTGGTTGCGCCCTTTGAAGAATTGCTCCACAGGCTGAAGGCAGAGCAGGAACTAAATCAAAAGGTTTGCGGCAAGGCGTATTGCAAAGATTACCTGGACTACATCTATGTGAATGAGATTGGAGAAAGAATCAAACCCGGATACATTACGCAGCACTTTGCAATCGTCTTAAAAAACCACAATCTGAAGAAAATACGTTTCCATGACCTTCGGCACAGTTGCGCCAGCTTATTATACGCCAACGGAGTCAGCCTGAAAGAGATTCAGGAATGGTTGGGGCACAGCGATATTTCTACAACATCGAATATCTACACGCACCTGGATTTCAGCTCGAAGGTCGCTTCGGCCAATGCAATTATCGGCGTATATCCCACTTAAGCGGGAGGTACGCCAATACGGCAAGGAGGCGAAAGGCAAGTATGAATGAAACTAAAGAAAAAAGCTCTCAAATCGGCTTGGACAGCGTTTTAAGAGCTATTGGTTTCTATGGTGCCGAAGGCCGGACTCGAACCGGCATGGGGAGTACCCAACGGTTTTTGAGACCGCCGCGTCTGCCAATTCCGCCACTTCGGCAAGTTTATTTTAATTTTCCTCTCCCTGACCCACCTTTAGAATTAGGAGGGACATTTAGGAGGGATATTAAAACCAAAACAATTATTTTGTTTTCAAGAACCCCGTATTATCAGGGTTTGCACACACCGACGGGTGAAAGCACGAAGTAGATTTTGAGTCCACTACGTCTGCCAATTCCATCACTTCGGCATGCTTAATCATTGCAAAAGAATTATACAACAGCTTACCTTCGATTGTCAAGAAACAGAATCTTTCAGAATCCGCAATTCCGGCAGTGTCTGCCGCATATTTGCTCCGCTATGGATAAACGTGCCAGATGATACTGTCGAATAACCGATTCCTTCTCAAGTGATAAACAAACAGTATTTTTCATGACGGCAAGGCTTATGTCATTCAATGGTGGCAGAGTGCGGAAGCAGTATACCTGGCAGATATTCACAGGGTTTCCGGATTCCTTGTGTTGTCAGGTTTATGGTGCTGTTTTTTGGGTATATAAAAACCATAAACATAATTTGAGAGCAATTATGTAAACCTAATGATCAGAGATCAGGAGAAATAGTGTTGAGGGGGTACCTGTATGTATTTCAAATGGAAGGACGAATATTGCACCGGCATCGACGCCATCGACAAGCAGCATAAGCATTTGATGGATATTGGATCCAGAATATTCGATCTTGCATATGCTGATGATGCTTTCGACCGTTACGACGATATCATGGAGGTCCTTAATGAGCTCAAAGACTATACGGTTTACCATTTCGGCTATGAGGAGGATCTGATGGAACGATATAAGTTTGAATACTATGAACAGCATAAGTTCCAGCATTTCTTTCTGATCAAAAAAATCGAGCGGTTTGAAAAAGAAAAACACGATATCGATGAGAAACAGGGCGAAACGATTCTCGAGCTGGCTGAATTCATTTCGGACTGGATCACGAACCATATCCTGAAGGAGGATATGAGATACAAGGACTTCTTCAAAAGCAAGGGACTATGATGATTTTAAGGCTGGAGCTGTTGACAAAAACAGGTGTCCTGTATTTCAGGGGTTGCTGCAGAATCAAGAAGACAAACTATCAGTTGTCTGATTTGTATCGTATGCACAAAAATGGGGCTGACGACATTGAAGATTTATAACTATTAATTCTTGAATAAATATTACATTTTATTTATAATTAACCTTAAGCAGCCTGAACAAAGCTGCTTGACAATATACCTTTCAAGATGACAGAGTAGGTTATTGCGCGTTAAGTGCCAGTTGGACGGGAAGTTGCCGCTGGACGAAAAATCCTGTTGGATTTGCGGTGCAATAACCGCATTCCGCTGTCACATGAGGGCATTTCCTTCCTTCTGTGACGCAGCGTCGTTGAGAAGGAGCATCGGCAGCTGTCATGTCTTGCAGCTGACGGGCTTATTGAAAGGAAGGAGGTGCTTGTTTTATGAAAAAGACAAAAGTGATCGTTTTTATGAGTATGCTGATAGCTTTGAATGTACTGCTGACCCATGTAGTACCGCTCATACAGACAGATTTTGTCAGGATCAGCTTTGGGTTCATACCGCTTTCTCTCAGTTCTATGCTTTTTGGTCCGGTTCTCGGCGGGATATGCGGGGTGCTCAGCGATCTGCTGGGTATGATAATAGCTCCCAAGGGGGCTTATTTCCCGGGATTCACGTTGAGCGCATTTCTGACCGGAGCCATATATGGAGTGTTTCTTTACAGAAAACCCAAGAATATGGTGAGAATCTCCCTGGCGGTGTTGTGTGTTTCAATATTCGTCAACCTGGGACTCAACACTTACTGGCTCACGATCCTCCAGGGGAAAGGCTATCTGGTGATGCTGCCGGAACGGGCTATACAGAACGGCATAATGTCAGCGATACAGATAGTGCTGATTCCTCTGGTCTGGAGGACTGTGGGGAAAAGCATCGAGAAGGGATACCTGGAACAACCAGTGAGAACGTAAAAGAAAGGGAGTCCTGACAGACTCCCTTTCTTTGCGACATCTGATGCTGCGGGCAGTACAGGAATGCTAGCTTCCTTTTGGTATAATCAGTTTTCCACAGAGTCAAACAGGTCATATTGTGTAACAAATGTTCATCGTCCAGCCATTCATGGATTCAAAATATTCCCGCAATGATCAGCATATAAATATTCGGATGAAATATTAAAATTTGCATTTCTGGTAATGAGATGTTAATGCCGGAGAATTTTTTCTGCTTAATTGCCAAGACTAAATGTGACGCTAAAAAACAATTATGAAAGGGCAAATAATATGAAAGCAGTTATTATGGCAGGTGGTGAAGGCACCAGGTTGCGGCCGCTGACCTGCAACAGGCCAAAGCCCATGGTACCTGTGGCAGGAAAACCTGTTATGGAGCATATCGTCAGTTTGCTGAGGAACCATGGTATAAGCAATATAGCTGTTACATTGCAGTATCTGCCTGATCATATAAGTGACTACTTCGGCGACGGAAGCAGCTTCGGCATGAGGATGAGATACTATATAGAAAGCAAGCCACTGGGAACTGCAGGCAGTGTACGGAATGCAGGAGAATTTCTAAATGAGGACTTCCTTGTAATCAGCGGGGATGCCCTTACAGATATCGATCTGACGAAAGCTGTCAATTTCCACAAAGATAAAGGTTCTTTTGTGACGCTGGTTCTCAAAAGGGTAGATGTGCCACTGGAGTATGGTGTGGTGGTCACAGACCGTGACGGGAGAATTATACGCTTCCTTGAAAAGCCGAGCTGGGGAGAGGTTTTCAGTGATACTGTGAATACAGGCATATATATTCTGTCGCCGGAAATATTCAACTACTATAAGAAGGATCAGTTTTTTGATTTCAGCAGAGACCTGTTTCCGCTGCTCATGAAAGAGAAAAAGATCATGTACGGGTATATCACTGACGAATACTGGTGCGATATAGGCGATATAAACGCATATATCCAGGCTAACTACGATGTTATGGATAAAAAAGTAAAAGTTGATATGCCCGGTGCGGAAATAAGGCCAGGTGTATGGACAGGCCGGAGGACGATTATCGAAGAATCCGCTGGACTCGAAGGTCCCTGTATAATAGGGGATGACTGTCATATCAGGGACGGTGCCTATATCGGGAGTTATACAGTAATCGGCAGCAACTGTGTCGTGGAGGAACACAGCAGCATCAAAAGGAGTATAGTCTGGAAAAGTTCAGTTATTGGGAGGAAGACTGAGCTGAGAGGCGGCGTGATATGCAGCAGAGTTGTGCTTGAAAACGGAGTATCTGCTTTTGAGGGCTCAGTTGTAGGTGAGTTTTCACGAATAGGTGAAAGAACGCTCATAAAACCTTCAGTAAAAATTTGGCCCGGCAAACGTATAGACCAATGTATGGAGATTGGTGCCAATGTCGTGTGGGGATCGAAAACCGAGAGACATATATTCGGCAACAGAGGGGTTACAGGTGCTGTGAATATCGACATAACTCCGGAGTTTGCGGCCAGGATCGGTGCAGCATTCGCGTCAGCAGTTAAAAGCGGAGAAGTGATCGGGGTCAGTTGTGATGGCACAGCGGCCGCAACGATGATCAAAAGCGCACTTGTCTCAGGATTACTGTCAGCTGGTGTACATGTGAATGACTACAAGAGACTGCTGCTTCCGGCGCTGAGATCTGCTGTAAGACTCTACAGACTTGATGGAGCAATCCATGCAGCAGGTTGCGGAGAAAACTGTCAGAGGCTGGCGCTGGACTTTCTGGATAATGCCGGCAGGAATATTGATAAGGGGATTGAAAGGAAGATCGAATCATTGTTTTACCGGGATGACTTCAGCAGATGTGAAGCAGGAAGTCTGAAGAGTGTGAGTGAAATTCCGGGATATGAAGATTATTATTTCAGGACAATACTGAACGAGGTCAAATCAGAAAAACTGGACTACCGTATTGCAATGAGACGGGGTCAGGACCATATCACCAGATCGATTTCAGATCTGCTGACTGAAACCGGATGCGAAGTCGTGACCGTGTCAGCCGGCAGCAATGGAGATATAAAAGAGTTCTGTGATTTCGTGAAGACCGGTGATTTCGATATTGGTGTATCCATAGAAGATTCCTGTGAAAAAATGTTGCTGGTGGATTCGCTGGGAAGGCTCGTGACCGAAGATATGTTCACTGCACTTGTTTCTTTGGTTGTTCTCAGAAAAATAAGAGGCAGTACAGTAGTCGTACCTGTTTCTGCAAGCCATGTAATCGAAAAGATAGCCGGCGAGTACCAGGGGAGAGTCATAAGAACGAAGACATCTGTAAGGGATATGATGGCCGGATTGCTTACAAGGGAGACGAAGGAAGAGCTGATGGAACAGTTCACCATGCATTTTGATGCAGCGGCCGGGCTGATGAAATTGCTTGATTTCATGAAGATAAACAAAACCAGCCTGCATGAAATGGCAGACATGCTGCCGAGGATCCATATGTGCAGGAAGGAAGTTGAATGCAATTGGGATGCAAAAGGCAGAGTTATCAGAAAAATAATCCAGGATAACTACGGAAGCAGGATGGAAATGCTCGAAGGAGTCAAGGTATTTAGCGATAATGGCTGGGTACTGGTGCTGCCGGATGCGGAAAGACCTATGTGCAGTGTGATCGGAGAGGGTTTCAGTGAAGAGTTCGCCGAGGAACTGACAAATATCTATGTCAGAAAGGTCAGGGAAATAAGCCGAAGTTAGCAAGTCAATGTAAATGCGCTGACTGAACTGTTATTTCTGCATGAAAGTCAGACCATATATAAACCGGTGTCGAAAATTACCATGTCCTGGTTGAAAGGGATCAAAGGGAAATCTTATCATCTTAGTTTTCACTTGAAATCGCCATGTTTAATAAGTAGAATTGAGTTAGACATGATATTTCACTATGGGAGTCGCTATGAAGAAGCCTGCGAGCCGATATATTTTGTTTATAGTGTTTATATTGCTGGGAATGGTCACGGCATGGCAGTTGAAAAGCACCCTGAACGCCAGGAAGGCCACTGCCTCCAGTGCGCTCAATGCCAATATACTGAGAGAACAGATAGCAGAACTCAGACTGGAGATAGACGAACTCAGGACAGCGATAGATGAAAACATTGCACTGCAGAATGATATAATAAAAGAATATATAGCACTGCAGAATGATGATCAGCTGAGCAGGGAATGGGAAATCATCAAATTGCATACAGGTCTTGTGGGAGTAGAGGGGGCCGGCATCACCATAACTCTCGATGATGCACCTGTGAGGGAGCCGGGTATGCCTCCTTCATGGTTCATCATACATGATTATGATATCAGGACCATACTGAACGAACTGAAAACAGCAGGAGCTCAGGCCATTGCCATCAACGGAGAGAGGGTCGTTCCCATGAGCGAGCAAATATGCGCAGGACCGACAATAATAATAAATGACAACAGGTATCCTGTACCATATATTATCGAGGCCATCGGCGAACCTGACGGATTGTATGAAGCTGTGAGTACAAGCAATAAAGTTGCTGAATTGAAAGAATTCAACATTTTGGTTGACATAAAAAAATCAGATAAGATAAGGATATCCAAATTCAGCGGTGCTGACAAGCTGGACAGATATATATCGGGACTGGAGGTAGTCGAAAAATGAAGATCGCACGCAATTTAGCGATGATGATCGTATGTATGCTGCTAGGCATCATGCTTTCACTGCAGTATAAGAGCGTAAACCAGCATCAGAGCATAGCAAGCCTTGAAAATAAAAGACTTGAAGAACTGAAGGAAGAAGTGATCAAGCTTCAAAACCAGAAAAGTGAGCTTCAGGAAAGGTATTTGAAGCTGGAGGAAGAAAACCAGACATTTGCCAGGGTCAAAGCCGGAGACAGCGAGGCAGTGCAGCAACTCAAGAACAATCTTCTGAAGGCAAGGGTATTTGCCGGTCTCGAAACTGTGAAGGGAGCTGGCATAATAGTCACGCTGGATGATGGTGAATTCAGCAATGTATATGATGACGACATACTGGATGTTGTCAATGAGCTCAGAGCCAGTGGTGCACAGGCTATTTCCGTCAATGATGAGAGGATTGTGGCCATGACAGAGATACGCGGAGCTGGAGATTATATCATGATAAATGGTAAGCAGTTCAAAGCTCCGTTTATAATCAAAGCAATAGCAGACCCTGACAATCTGGAAAGATCACTGATGATGATCGATGGGATAGTGGAGGGGCTTAAGGAATTCGTGAAGGTCAACATAAAAAAATCAGACGAAATCGTGATATACAAGTTTGTCGATGACGGCACATCTATCAGAACTGATTATCTTACTCCCGTGGAGTGAGGGCTGTTCAAAAGTAACCAGCATATTTTCAGGCTTCCGAAATAAAATTAATGAGCAGGCATATATGGCCTTGACTTGTATAATGCCATTTAATGGCGGGCAAGCGGGCTTTTTTATGCTATTCTTTCAGGAGGTCATGCTATGGGATCTTGTATGGACAGCAGAAAAATTTGCCGGGCCAGGATTACGGCAGCAATTATCGTTTTGTGTCTGGCCACATTGCTTTCAGGATGTTCGGGGTCATCGTCATATAATCCTGCGCTGAGCGATCTTGGCGGTGTATATGCCAGCCGGTTCAGTGATATGGATCTCGCGATCGAGATAAGCGGAAGGCTCTCAGAGGATGAAGCTGAGGAAACGGACATATTTATGCACGAAAACTGGGGCACAGAGGACATCGCCAGTGATCCGGCAGTTTTTCGCGGAGATCCGGACAGCCCTGTTTTTGACGATGGCGAAGGGAAAATGGCTCTCGCAAAGGAAGCACTCAACAACAGATTACTGAGGTGGGGAATTTCCCGGAGACCGGACAATTTACCGCCCAATGCAGATCCTGGTGCCCCCGAGCTTCTCGGGAAATATGGAGCTGTATGGATAGGCGATACAGAAAAGAGTGTCATTTACCTGACTTTCGACGAAGGTTATGAAAACGGATATACTCCCATGATACTTGACACACTTGCAAAAAACGATGTCAAGGCGATTTTTTTTATAACAGGTCCTTATCTTAAAGAGCATCAGGACCTTGTCAGAAGAATGGTGGAGGAAGGGCATTTAGTAGGAAATCACACGATACATCACCCCAGCCTTCCGGGGCTGGATGACAGACAGATAGAGGAAGAGATACTTGGACTGGAAAGGGCGTTCAGGGAAAAATTCGGAAAGGGTATGGAATTCCTGCGCCCGCCAAAAGGTGAATACAGCGAAAGGACGCTTCAACTGGCCAATGATCTCGGATACTGTACTTTGTTCTGGAGTTTTGCATATGACGATTGGTACCGCGACAAGATAAGGGGCCCACAGTATGCATATGACATAGTTATGCGCAATCTGCACAACGGTGCCGTATTGTTGCTGCATGCCGTATCAAAGGACAATGCACATGCGCTGGACAGCATCATAAAGGGAGCGGCGGAAAGGGGATACAGTATTGGCGATCCACACGACCTGCTGCCATCCGGGAAGGCTGGAGTTGGGACCGATGGCAAAGAGTAATCCCGGTAATACGAATGCGAAGCCGGGCAAAGGCAGAAACAGAAAAGGAACCATCAAAAAGAGCTTCAGAGAGAAATTCACTGAATTGCTCGAACTCCCCAAAGATCTGCTTCTGGATCGTCCGAAGCTGACACTGATAGGCTGCAGAGATATGATGATCGAAAATTACAAGTCGGTATTGGAGTACGGCGTCGGATACATGAGGGTCAAGACAGGGTCAGGCATTGTCAGGATCACTGGAAATAATCTGGTGATAAGAGAAATCTCCCATGATGACATCATCATATCGGGAACTGTCCATTCAGTCGAATTTACCGATGCGGGGTGAAATTCTTGCTGTTCAGATTGTGGAATTACGCACGCGGATATGTTATTATTATAGTCGAAGGCTTTTTCATAGAAAAGTTTATAAATATCTGTGCCAGACGCCGGATACTTCTGTGGAATGTCAGGATACAGAAAGAGCACAGGGTGACGGCGAGGATGAGCATCAGCGGGTTCAGGCTCATCAGACCTGTTGCCAGGAAGACAGGATGCAGGGTGAGGCTGCTGAAGAAAACGGGCCTGCCGTTTGTTTTTAATAAATATCGCAGACGGAAGGCATTTTTCGCAGGAGCTGTTTTGTTTTTTATATTGCTCAATGTCCTTGCATCATTTATATGGAGTATTGAGATCAGCGGCAATGAAAGGCTGGAGACCGCATTCATTGAAGATGTGCTGGCCGGCAATGGGATAAAGCCCGGCAGATTGAAATACGGGATAGATACCCGTGCCACTGTTGACAGGATGATGCTTGAAATCGGCAGGATATCCTGGATCAGCATAAACATCAGGGGAACAAAAGTTAAGGTGCAAATCAGGGAAAGGGAAGACATCCCGGAGATAGTCCCCAGACACATACCTTGCGATGTCATAGCGCAGAGGGATGGCATCGTTAAGCAGATCATTGCAACGGAAGGTATTGAGGCTGTAGCGGAAGGACAGACTGTAAAAAAGGGACAGGTGCTGATATCAGGACGCATTCCTGTGAAAGGCAGCGAAGAGCAGTACAGACATGTACACGCAATGGGGACTGTCAAAGCAAGGACCTGGTATGAAGCAGAAGTGCCCGTGGTATTTACGGAAACAGAAAGGCTCAGGACGGGCAGGATGATAAAGGATCATTCACTGATACTGTTTTCGAAGAAGCTGGATCTGATCAGGAGAAAAAACAGGTTCAGTGAATATACGACAGAAGAGACCCGGAAAAAGCTGACCATTAGTGAAGATCTGGTTTTTCCTTTTGAGTGGGTGGTTGTTACCCGCTATGAAGTGACGTCAGTGCAGGCTTCAATCAGGGAAACAGATGCCAGGGAAAAGGCTGCAGAAGAAGCATATAAGGAAGCTCTTGAGCTAGTGCCAGAAGGAGCCGAAATAATAGAGGAAAACATATATTTTGCAGAAGAGGACGGGAAACTGACAGCCAGAGCTATTCTGGAATGTGTTGAGGATATAGGTTTGTCCAGACGGATTGGAGGAAATTGATTGGACGATTTCGAAAAGACATTGGAGTTCCAAAGGGTAGAACATGCCATAAGCTTATTTGGCAACTTTGATGAGAATGCACGGATAATCGAAGACGGCCTGGATGTCAGGATGATTTCAAGAGATAAAGGAGTCAGGATAACAGGCGACAGAGAGAATGTAGAAAAGGCATATGCAGTCCTGGAAAAACTGATAACCATCATAGAGCAGGGCGAGCATCTGACAAGGCAGAATGTCCGCTACCTGGTCGACCTTGCCGCCGATGGAATGATGGACAAGATAGGTGGATACACAGGTGATAATATTTGTGTGACGGCCAGAGGGAGACATATTAAATCGAGGACACACGGTCAGAAATGGTATGTAAGAGCTATCAAGGAAAATACTGTGGTGTTCGGCATAGGTCCTGCCGGCACGGGCAAGACATTTCTTGCTGTGGCCATGGCAGTCAGCGCGTTCAGGGACAAGCAGGTAAACAGGATAGTACTCACCCGGCCTGCTGTCGAAGCAGGTGAAAAGCTGGGTTTTTTGCCCGGCGACATGCAGAATAAGGTGGATCCTTATCTGAGACCGCTCTACGATGCGCTTTATGAAATAATGGGAGCTGAATCTTATCATAAGTATCTGGAGAAGGGTATGATCGAAATAGCACCGCTGGCATATATGAGAGGCCGCACCCTGGATGATTCGTTTATTATACTCGACGAAGCACAGAACACGACCCCGGAGCAGATGAAAATGTTCCTCACACGTATAGGTATGGGGTCAAAAGCGGTGGTCACCGGTGACATAACACAGATAGACCTTCCCGGCGACAGGAAATCAGGGCTGAAAGAAGTCATGAAAATACTGAAGGATGTCGAAGGCATTGAATTTGTTTATCTGACAGAAAAGGACGTGGTCAGGCATGAGCTTGTCCAAAGAATCATAAAAGCATACGAGAAATACGATAATGGCAAAGGCTGATTATTTTTCCCGGCATCTCAGCTGAAACCGGGAAATGGTGGACAGGACTGCAGATATTCCAATCGATTGGGGGCTTCGCGTTGAAAAAAGCAGGCAATAAAAAGAAATCCCGCAGGAGAGTAATGTCCGGTCTGAGGAATAAGACTATCCAACGTGTCCTTATCGGGCTGATAACTGTGATCATAGCTGTGATCATAGTAGAAAACGGAGCGGCGCCGAAAAAATACAGGCTCGAATCCGGTGAAAGCTCCAAATATGACATCACAGCACCAAGAGATATCGTTAATGTGATGCTTACGGAAAAAATGGCAATGGAGGCGGCTGAAAAGATCCCGCCGGTGATGCAAAGACTCGATGATGTTCCGATAGATATTATTAATGGAGTAAATGAATTCACAGACCATATAGAAAAAGCAAGACAAAACATTATCACTCTGTATGGCCAGCATGATAATACAAGCTGGGCGGAACCGGTCCAACTGACAGAACAGCAAATCGCAACTGCTGCAGAGCCTCTTATCCGGAAAACAGATGAACTGGGAATAAGCTTCTCTGAAGAACAGATCAGTTTTCTTATTGTATCAGCTACTGACGAAGAAGTGAGCAAATTCGAAACAATGCTCATAAGCACGATCAGCGAAGTCATGAAAACAGAAGTCAATATCGACAATCTTTCCGCCATGAAAGAATATATCGGGAATGTATTTCAGATCAGCGACCTGCCACAGGAACTCAAGGATATGGGTGGTATTACAGCAAATGCTTTGCTGAAGCCGAACAGCGTCGTAGATGAGGATGCGACGAAGATGGCAAGGGCTGAAGCCTATGAAGCAGCGCTGGAGAACAAACAGATAATACCTGAAGGCACCAGGATCATCAGCTACGGTGACATAGTGACGGAAGACAAACTGGCTGTCCTCCGGGAACTGAACCTGCTGGAGACAGAAGGCTTCGACTACGGCTTTGCACTGGGCATAATGGCTGTAGTACTGATGCTATCGTTCCTGCTGATACTGTATATCCGGAATTTCTGCAGCAGGATACTGCAAGGTACGAAGGAAATCATATTACTGTGTGCCATCATACTCCTCACACTGGTGGCGGCATGGCTGCTGGAGCCCTTCAGTCCATTGCTGATACCCGTTTTCATAGCACCTATGCTGATAACCATCCTGCTAGATATCAGGCTCGGCATAATCGTCAACATACTGCTTTCCTTCACTATATTTTTCATAACAAGTGGAGATCAGCAATTTTTATATGTAGCAATCATAGGCGGTATTGCCTCAGCTTTTATTGTGACCGGTGCAAATCAGAGGAGCAGGCTTTCCGCCTCCGGCCTCGTGATAGCGGTGATAAATGCACTGGTGGTTGCCTGTATAGGGCTGATGAATAAAAGCGGTCTCCGTACCATTGTATATAATGCTGCACTTGTCTCAGTCAACGGATTGCTTTCGACCATCTTTACAATAGGTGTACTGCCGATATTCGAGAGTATCTTCAATATCATAACTCCGCTGAAGCTGCTGGAACTGGCAAATCCAAATCAGCCGCTGATGAAGAAGCTGCTGCTGGAAGCTCCCGGTACATACCATCACAGCCTTATGGTGGGCAACCTGGCTGAGTCAGCTGCTGAGGCGATCAAAGGAAATGCGTTGCTGGCCAGGGTCGGAGCTTACTATCATGATGTGGGGAAGCTTAAGAGACCTAACTTTTTCAAAGAGAACCAGCTATCCGACAACCCCCATGACAGGATGACACCAAACCTCAGTTCACTGGTGATAACTTCACATACCACCGATGGTACCGAGATTGCAGAAAAATATAAAGTACCACTGGCCGTCAGGGATATCATAAGCCAGCATCATGGCACGACTCTCGTTGCATATTTCTATCATAAGGCCAAAAACGGGGATCAGGGAGAGAATATCCGGCAGGAGGATTTTCGTTATCCGGGACCCAGACCGGCCACCAAGGAAGCAGCAGTGGTCATGCTGGCTGATTCCGTTGAGGCTGCTGTCCGTTCGGCTGCTGAAAAGACCGAGACAAAAATAGAAAGCATAGTAAGAAACATAATAAAGGATAAACTGGATGACGGTCAGCTTGACCTGTGTGACCTTACACTGAAGGATCTCGACCTGATTGCAAAATCTTTCATACATATTTTCAGCGGGTATTTCCATGAACGTGAGGAATACCCCGAAATAAAAATCAACAGGGGCAACGAAAAGCCTCAGTTGGATCAGGATTTTCAGGTGAGCACAGATGCCAGGAGCCCGGTCCCGACGTCTGCTGATATTGAACAGACAGGGCAGCAGGTACAGTTGGAACGACCGAAAAGAGAAGCAGCGGATGAGCTCTGATGGTAGACAGGGAAGGTGGAACGATTGGAAAACAACTGGTTTAAGAGTGCCGATGAAACATTGGTGTTTATAGAAAACGAGCAGTCATTTATGGAAATCACAGCGAAATTCGAAAAAATTCTAAGGAACACTGCACTGGAATGTCTCACGCAGGAAGGCATCGGGGTAGCATGCGAGGTAAACATCCTTCTGACCGATGATGTTTCGATAAGACAGATAAATGAGCAATACAGAAATATAGACGAACCCACCGATGTTCTGTCATTTCCCATGGCAGATATACTAAAGGGCAAAATACTCGATACAGGGCGGGATTCAGATCCTGATGCAGGACTTCTGCTGATCGGTGATATCGTTATCTCAATTGAAACGGCAAGGAGACAAGCAGAGACATACGGACATTCCTTTGAAAGAGAACTGGCTTTTCTGGCTGCTCACGGCATGTATCATTTGCTGGGATATGATCATGAAAATGAGCAGGAAGAGAAGGAAATGATGGAAAAGCAGGAGGCTGTACTAAATAGGCTGGGGTTAAGAAGAACATGAAGAACAGGAGTCTGATCGACAGCTTCAACAATGCACTCAACGGGATCATATCGACTTTCAGAAGCGAGCGCAACATGAAGATACACATTGCTGCTGCGGTGCTGGTGCTGGTGCTGTCTCTTTTTTACGATCTGACAAGGCTTGAGTTTATTATAGTATGCATAGCAATTGCCCTGGTCATCATCTGTGAATTGTTCAATACAGCAATCGAGGTACTGACTGACACACTGATTGGGATCTATCATCCCAGGGCAAAGGTGGTCAAGGATACGGCGGCGGGTGCCGTTTTCATTTCAGCACTGCTGTCGATAATCGTGGCATATTTCATATTTTTTGACAGAGTCAGCACGAGCCTCGAATCAGGCATCGTAAGGATCAAGCAGGCACCGATGCATATGACTGTTATTGCGATTGTGGTCACTATGGCAGCGGTACTGATACTTAAGATGGTGTTCAAAAAGGGTACGCCGTTCAGCGGCGGGATGCCCAGCGGGCACTCTGCCATAGCTTTTTCTGCTGTAACAGCAGCGGCGCTTTATTCAAACAATTCGGCGATAACCATATTGTTTCTGATAGTAGCTTTGCTTGTAGTACAAAGCAGATTAGAGGGGAAAATACATAATGTACTGGAGCTTCTGACTGGTGCGGTCATCGGATTTCTGGTGACATTGCTTTTATTCCAGATTTTTTCGCAGATATGACAGTAGGAGAGCAGGGAGGTATGATATGTTCAAATCCGGATTCGTTTCGATAATAGGACGCCCCAATGTCGGCAAGTCAACGCTTTCAAACAACCTTATCGGCGAGAAGCTGTCGATTATTTCAAGTAAGCCGCAGACCACCAGAAATGCTATCAAGGCCATCATAAATACAGATAACAGTCAGATCGTTCTCATAGACACTCCCGGCATACACAAGCCCAAAAACAAGCTGGGCGAGTATATGGTCAAATTAGCCGAGAGTACGCTTAATGAAGTGGATATAATATTGTTCATGGTGGAGGCAACGGATGGATCACCCGGCGCAGGAGACCTGTATATAGCTGAACAGCTGAAATCCGTAAAAACGCCGGTCATTCTGATAATAAACAAGATAGACCTTGTTAAGAAGGACAGATTGCTGGAAACCATCAAAAACTTTTCAGAATTAATGGATTTTAAGGCAGTTATCCCGGTTTCAGCAATAAACGCGGACGGTACGGACTTAGTCGTCAATGAGATCAGGAAGCTTCTGCCGGAAGGTCCTAAATACTTTCCGGATGATATGATAACTGATCAGCCGGAAAGGATGCTTGCTGCCGAACTGATAAGGGAAAAGATGCTGGAGCTTCTGCAGGATGAAGTGCCGCATGGTACAGGGGTGGAGATCATTACTTTCAAAGAGAGGGAAGGCAAGGATCTCATCGATATAGAAGCAAATATATACTGCGAGCGGGAAACACACAAAGGCATCATCATAGGGAAGCAGGGCGCAATGCTCAAAAATATCGGTTCCCTTGCAAGGATCGAGATGGAAAACCTGCTCGGCATACAAGTGTTTCTGAAGCTATGGGTGAAAGTCAGGCCGGGTTGGAGAAACAGCAGCAATATACTCAGAACACTGGGCTATCAATAACTCTGACTGTACAGCATTACTGCAAATATTGCAAGTATACAACCCCTGTTTTGGAGAATGATATTAAAGAAAGGAATTATACCGGATCACCCATCTGCATATGTGGTTGTGTTCCGGTCAGTTATGTCAAAAGATACTGATGATAAAAAGAGGGGGAATGCAATGTTGAAGGATTTTGCCTGGAATACATTCGTGAGCAAAGGGATCCTGGAGTCTTATATTTTCTATAGAGAAATAAAGGAAAAAGAAAGGGAAAGGGTATCGGAACAGAGAAGACTGGCTGAAGCTGAGGCTGCAACCAGCGGGACCAGGGCATAGTCTTTCTGGTCAGTTGTTTCGTTCAGTTGACATGAGTTTTTTAAGGACAGAGGGGATAGTAGTAAGAGAGGTCAGCACAGGTGAGGCTGATAAGATAATCACATTACTAACAAAGGGACAGGGCCGCGTCACTGCTCTCGTAAAGGGCGGCAGGCGGCCCAGATCCAGGCTTTCTGCAGCATCACAGGTATTGTGTTACGGAGACTGGGTGCTCTACAGAGGGCGTGATTTGTACAGTGTCAACAGCTGTGATGTTATTGAACCATTCTATGAGATCCGCAATGATGTGGTAAAACTGACATATGCAGCACATTTTACAGATATCCTGATGGAATTGATACAGGAAAACCAGCCTTCACCAGGGTTGCTCAAACTCCTTCTGAATTCACTTCACATGCTGGCAAAAACAGAAAAAAATCCGGATCTGATAACTTGTATCTTTGAATTGAGAGCTACATCCATTGCCGGATATGCTCCTCATGTGCAGTCCTGTATGAACTGCGGTGCTGCACCTGAAAAGACTTACTCATTCAGCTTCCGCGAATGCGGTTTCCTGTGCGACAGGACGGACTGCGTGGAACGTGATGGCTCTGCGGTATTGCTGTCCAGCGGAGCTTCGAGAGCAATACAGCATATAGTTTACGCCCCGATGAAGGAACTGTTCGGGTTTGGTCTGTCCCAGGAGGTCCTGCAAGAACTGGCTCGTGTCACCGGAAGATATCTGCGCGAGCGTTTGGAACGGGATTTTACAAAGCTGGACTTCTTAAAAAGTATATAGTGCCCTACACCACTTTTGAATCAAAAAAGAACCTGTCTTCAGGAAACAGGTTCTTTTGGTGCGGTCGATGGGACTTGAACCCATACGGTCACCCATACGCCCCTCAAACGTACGCGTCTGCCAGTTCCGCCACGACCGCGCTTATTACTCGGCTCAGACCGACAAAACATATTATACTAACATAAGCACGCAGTGTCAATACTTTTAGGCAAAAATCCGGAAGCCCCGGATAAATGTAAAATGCATGTATTGAAATATGGTCCTGCTGCTGATAGAATTAGTTATAGTGTCTATACACAGAACTCAGGTCGATCCTGAATGAAATGAGGTTAAATATATGGCAGGTTTTTTTGGGCTTTTCGACTATACAAAACCGGGACCGGGAGTGCCAAAGGATGCGCCCCCCAAATCACCGTTCATCGTTTTCTTCGAAATATTGCAGAGGAAATTCTGGAATTTCATAAAAATCAACATGATGTTCCTGATTTTCAATCTTCCGGCTGTCCTGGCAGGGATGTTCGTTCTTTTCAGATTCTTCCCGCACATTTTCCCTGATGCTATGGAAAGCCCGGAGGCTCTGTTCAATGATACGATAATGAAATTCGTTCTGCTCACTGTGATGATGTGTGTCCCTATGATAACGACAGGACCTGCTCAGGCAGGATTCACATATATCCTGAGAAATTATTCCCGTGAAGAACACGCATTTATATGGGGTGATTTCAAAGATGCAGCAATATCGAATTTAAAACAGAGTCTGATAGTAAGCACCATCAATTTCCTGGTGACTTTCCTCACATTGCTTTACATAAGAGCATGCTGGAAATGGATAGATATAGGCCTGATACCGGGACTGCTTGGTCTGGCGGGTCTTGCAGTCATGTTCATGATGCTTATGCTGTTTGCATGTATGAACATTTATATATATCCGCTGATGGTCACATTCGAGCTTACACTCAAACAGCTGTATAAGAATTCGCTGATATTTGCCATCATCAAATTCATCCCAAACATGGGGATATTGCTGTTGAACGCGTTCATTGTTTTCCTTACATTCGGACTTATCATCCCATTCAATCCTTTGGTCGGATTCGTACCTTATATATTCCTGACATTGAGTCTTACTGGTTTCATCACGAATTTTTATGCCTATCCGAAGCTCAGGAAATATATCCTCTCACGTCTTGACGATGACGAAGACGACGAAGACGATTACGATGACGATGACGAAGACGACGAAGACGATGAATACGAAGATGATGAATACGAAGATGAAGATGAAGAAGACGGCAATAATGGACATACTCAAGATGTCGACGGTTTGATGGACATCAATCACGGAACTGGTGTCGCTGTCGAGGATGAGGACGGCATCAGGAGGTATTATTAGGTGCCGGAATTATACCCTGTCACTTATTAAAATTACTGCGGTCACCAGCTTTCCAGGCAACCTGAAATCACCTGAACCCGGAAGTTACAATCCATATTCTCTGGAAATGGCGTTTATAGCCCGGTCAACATCCTTTTCATATATAAGGTATGATATATCGGTTTCAGAAGTCGTGACCAGTTTGATCTCCACACCTTCATCAGCGAGCAGTGTAAATATACGGGCAGCCACACCGGGCATATTCCGCATGCCTTCGCCATATACCTGCAGCTTGGTGTTGTCAGCGTCCACTTCGACCCTGAGGTCCTTTACGATGGCTTTGAATCCATTCAGTACACTAAGTGCATCCACAAGTTTGTCCGCCGGAAGGCTGAAGGACAGGCTTATGATGCCCCTGTAGGGAGGGGACTGGCTAATCATGTCGATATTGATGTTTTTCTGCGCGATTCCATTGAAGATGTCAGAGAGGAGTCTTGTGTCGTAAGGGAGCCTGTAGATAGTGACCAAAGCGATATTATAGGATACAGAGATGTTTGATACGGGTTTGTCTGACATATGATTGCCTCCTTCCATACAGAGCAGGAATAGTCAGAAGATACTCCTGACTATTCCTGCTCAACAAGATCATTCATATTATACATGCCCGGTTTTTTTCCGAATATGAATCTGGCTGCTCTGAGTGCGCCAACGGCAAATATCTCTTTCGACAGAGCGGTATGGTTTATTTCAATGATTTCATCGTTGCCGGCAAATATCACAGAATGTTCACCGACGATAGTACCGCCGCGGACGGCATGTATGCCTATTTCATGTCTGCTTCTTTTTTTTCTGCGGGAATGTCTGTCATACACATATTCCTGTTTCTGTTCCAGCACCGAGTTGACGGCATCGGCTATGGCGAGCGCCGTCCCGCTGGGAGCATCCAGTTTGAGATTGTGGTGTTTTTCTATTATTTCTATATCGAAATTTGATTCCAGAAGTTTTGCTGCCTTCCTGACCAGGCCGATCAGCAGGTTTATGCCAAGTGACATGTTTGCTGAGAAAAACACGGGAATCTGTTCTGATGCTTTTTCAAGCATCCTGAACTGAGTCTGGGACAGTCCTGTCGTGGCAATAACTGCAGGTATCCTGTTGGCTGTCGAATAGTTTATAAGTGCTTCAAGGGCTGCAGGATTTGAAAAGTCTATCAATACATCGGGTCTGATATCACATTTTTTCAGATCTGTATACACCGGGTATGGGTTAGTACCGTCTTCGGATATGTCATATCCGGCGATTATCCTGAGATCATCCTGCTGTGCTGAAAGTCTCGTTATCACCTGACCCATTTTACCATTGCAGCCGCTTAAGAGAATCTTTATCAAATCGTACACATCCTTTTCCAGGCAGGGGGGACATGCTGAATGTTGGCAGGCTGTCCCGCTGTCTGCCGAATTTTTATATTAAACCGTAATTCTGCATTGCCTTTTTAAGTATTTCTCTGTTCTTATCGCTCATATCCACCAATGGCATGCGGCATTTCCCTACGCCCATCCCCATAATATTCATTGCTTCCTTGATCGGTATTGGATTGACTTCGATGAACAATGCCTTAATAAGTCCGATTGCCTTGAGTTGGAGCTCCCTGCTTTTTTCGATGTCGCCGGAAAGGTATCCGGTCACCATATCATGTGTGTCCCCGGGTATTATGTTTGCCATGACGGATATTACGCCTTTTCCGCCTAATGACAACATGGGAAGGACAAGACCATCTTCGCCGGAATATACGGAAAAATCGTCGCCGCACCGGCTTATGATCTCTCCGGCCTGGTTCAGGTTGCATTCCTTTATAGCGACAATATTGTCTATCTCAGCCAGTTTTACGACCGTATCGGCATCTATGTTCAGACCCGTCCTCGACGGTACATTATATAATACCACCGGTATGTCTATACTATCGGCGATGGCTTTAAAATGCTGATATAAGCCGTGCTGTGTAGTTTTATTGTAGTAAGGAGTGACGCTCAGTATCGCATCAGCGCCGACTTCCTCTGCGCGTTTGCTCAGTTTTACAGCATGTTTCGTGTCATTGCTTCCGGTGCCTGCGATAACAGGAACTCTGCCGTTCACTTTTTTAACAGCATATTCGATGACATCGATATGCTCATCATCGGGCATTGTGGAAGCTTCCCCTGTGGTTCCGCATACGATTATGGCATCAGTTTTTTCTCTTATCTGGAATTCCAGCAGTTCACCAAGTTTTTCAAAATCGACCCCATCATCTGAGAACGGAGTTACGATGGCGACACCGGACCCAGTAAAAATCCGTTTTTTCATGCTTTCCGACCTCCTTTATGATAATCAGCGATATTCTAAAGCCATCCTTCAGCTTTTAGCAATTCAGCCATAAGTATTGCGCCTCCGGCAGCTCCCCTGACCGTGTTATGTGACAGACAGGTGAATTTGTAATCAAACAGCGCGTCCTCCCGCAGCCTTCCCAATGCGATGCCCATTCCGTTTTCCAGGTCTCTGTCCAGTTTTGACTGAGGCCTGTCAGGCTTATCGAAATAGGTGAGGAACTGTGACGGTGCACTTGGGAGTTTCAGTTCCTGTGGCTTGCCCCTGAATTCCTTCCAGCAGGCAAGTATTTCATCCTTTGATGGCTTTTTCCGGAATGAGATAAACACTGCTGCCATGTGGCCGTCCGAGACCGGCACCCTGTAACACTGGGCAGAAACAACAGGACCTGAAGCCGGTCTGATCTTGTCTCCTTCGATGGTTCCCCAGATCTTGAGAGGTTCTGTTTCACTTTTTTCTTCTTCACCACCGATATATGGTATGACATTGTCAGCTATCTCAGGCCAGTCGCTGAAAACCTTTCCGGCTCCGGATATGGCCTGGTAAGTCGATGCAAGTACCTTTTCAGGACCAAACTGCATGAGAGCATGTACAGGCGGTACATAACTCTGCAGGGAGCAGTTGGATTTGACTGCGATGAACCCCTTTCTGGTACCAAGACGTTTTCTCTGCTTCTCGATTATTGCTGAGTGTTCCGGATTGACTTCCGGGATTATCATCGGAACGTCCTCTGTAAATCTGTGGGCAGAGTTGTTGGATATAACAGGCAGTTCCGCCCGTGCATATTTCTCTTCGAGTTCTCTGATTTCATCCTTTTTCATGTCAACAGCACAGAATACGAAGTCGGCTTCATCGGATATCCTGTTGATATCGGCAGCATTGAGCACGGTGATGTTCTTCACGTTTTCCGGAATCGGAACATCGAGCTTCCAGCGGCCCTCGACAGCCTGCTCATAGGAACGGCCCGCTGACCTTTCGCTGGCTCCGATGGCTGTGACCTGGAACCAGGGGTGATTTTCCAGCAGTGTAATGAATCGCTGTCCTACCATACCAGTCCCGCCCAGTACTCCGGCTCTGAGTTTTTTGTCCATAACGATACCTCCCTGAAAAATAAAACTGTTGGCGATGTGCCAACAGTCCTGAATTATCTGCTTTTGCCTGTCTATCTGTCAGGCTTCCTAGAACTGATAGCGCTCCATCAATACCTGATGACAGTTGCAAGGCTGTTCGCCATTGCACCCAGGATCTGATCCTGCAGGGGAACATATCCTTCGGCGCTCCGACCTTTCACTCCGCTTCATCGGCTCCTGCTGCCTATTGCGGGGCTACTGATTGGGAGCGCACCTCTATCATTGAAAATATTCATTTGTCAATAAAAAGAATCTTTAAATTATAATAGCACCCGTATGGCTTAATGTCAAATAAATCGCGTCGCATACAATGTTACAGAAAGATTAAAAATATGTAAAAAATTCAGTTGTCCGGCTGATTTAGAAGGAAGAACAGTTTTTTATGTCGAATTTAAGAACTACAGTTATCTGAATTTCTCGGTTTTGTGCAGCGACTGATGTTTACCAATGAAGAGGAGATCATATGATTAAAAGGATATTTAAAAAATCTGCGGTGATATTTGCTGCAACTATATTATTTACAACTATATTCTGCACGAGTGCAGGAACGGCTCAAACATCCGGTGCCGGCGATGATATCATCAGGGTCGGACTTTATTATAGGGGAAGCTCTGTAAATACTGCCCAATCGATATTCGATGTGTCGGCACAGGCAGGTGTGACAGCAGGCTTTGTGAACAGTGAAGGTAAATTCACAGAAATACACACTCACAAAGGAGCATCGACACTTTATATTCGAAAAGATGCCTACTATCACGAAAGCAACAGCGGACTCAAGGAATACACAGGTTCAGGTTCTGATATCAGTGGCAGGAAATACGGACCATACCATGTGAAAATAGGAGGAGACTATCCGGATGCAGCATCGGCGATGAACAGCATTTCGTTATACCGCCAGTCCGGGATAGAGGCGTATATCGCATACAACGATGCCTGGCAGGTATGGACCGGATTTTGCCTTGATGAGGCTGAAGCGGAACAGATGACAGATGATTTGAAAAAGCTGATCCCGGAAACAGTATTTGAGATAATAAAAGCTTCTTCAGACAGAG
>Ga0116180_1000758_pt1 | contig 28826 bp, 22 predicted proteins | sample AD_UKC073_MetaG_FD_89804 | JGI IMG/M metagenome (GOLD analysis project Ga0116180, IMG submission 89804) | Active sludge microbial communities of municipal wastewater-treating anaerobic digesters from USA - AD_UKC073_MetaG | ecosystem: Engineered > Bioreactor > Anaerobic > Digestate | place: USA... | reverse complement strand
GGCGCCGCAGCAGCTCGTCGACGTCGCCGGCCAGCTGTTCGGCAGCCTGGTGCACCAGACGGTCCTCGGCGGCCTGCACGCGGCGGATGCTGTCGGCGCCCATCACCCCGGCCAGCGGCAGCAGGGCCAGCCAGACGAGCCGCTTCAGATCGCAGGCCAGCGGCAGCGGCACCGCGCCTCGGGGTGCCTGGCCGTCGCGGCTCATCGCGAGGGCATCTGCCCGACCAGGGGCTTGGTGGGGTGCTGCGGGCTGGGAGGCGGACCCATCTCGGCGGTTCTTGCTGCGGCGTCCGGCCACGGCCTGCTGACGGGTCGGCGCGAGCCTAGCCGCCAGCGGCGCGAGCAGCATGACCTTGATCAAGCAGCGCACCCCGGCGACGTTCGCGCGGCATCCACCTCTGGCGCACCTGTCGTCGCCTCCGCAACGCCGACCAGGCCGGATCCGTCGCGCCTTGGCGTCGCCTCCCCGCCGCGGCCGCCACGCCGCCGCGGCATTGACCAGGGTCAGAGCCGGTCGGGCGTGCGCACCGACACCAGCACCACCTCGGGCACGCCGGCGCGGTCACGCTGGCGCAGCCACCACACGGCGCCCTTGCGCACCGCCCAGGGCGCACCGTCCAGCGTCTGCGGGCCGCCCATCAGGTAGGCTGCCAGCTGGCCCAGCGTGGGCTGGTGGCCCACCAGCAGCACCGGCTCGCGGCTGTCCGGCCAGCGCGACACCGCCAGCGCCTGGGCATGGCTGACACCCGGCGCCAGCGCGTCGACGGTGCGGTACTTGCGCTCCAGCGCATCGGCGGTCTGGCGGGTGCGCAGCGCCGGGCTGGCCAGCACCCGCGTGCTCTCGGGCAGGAAGCGGTTCAGCCACTCGGCCATGCGCTTGGCCTGCTTCTCGCCGCGCGGGGTCAGCGCGCGCGCCAGGTCGGCGGCCGCGTCGAAGGGCGCATCCTCCGGCAGCTCGCGGGCCTCGGCGTGGCGCCACAGGATCAGGTCCATCGCCCGCCCCTTCAGGCCGCGTTGCCGGTGACGGCGGCCATGTAGCGCGCCGCCAGCGCGGCCTGGGCGCTGGCGCCGTCGTGGCGCGGGCGCTGGTAGCTGCCGTCGGCCGCCTGTTCCCAGGCGTCGCAGCCGTCGTGCAGGTAGGGCACCAGGCATTCGTCGATCACGCGCTGGCGCAACACCGCGTCGCGCACCGGCCAGGCCACCTCGATGCGGCGGAACATGTTGCGCCCCATCCAGTCGGCCGAGGACAGCTACAGCGCCTCGTCGTCATCGGTTTCACCCCAGCGGAAGTACAGCACCCGCGTGTGCTCCAGAAAGCGCCCCACCACCGAGCGCACGCGGATGCGGTCGGTGAAGCCCGGCAACCCCGGCGGCAGCATGCAGGCGCCGCGGATCACCAGGTCGACCTGCGCCCCGGCCTGCGCCGCGCGCACCAGGGCGGCGATCATCGCCGGCTCGGTCAGGGCATTGAACTTGGCGGCGATGCGCGCCGGGCGGCCGGTGCGGGCGGCCTCGGTCACCTGCTCGATGTGGGCCATCAGCCGGCGGTGCAGCGCAAACGGCGCGGTCAGCAGGTGGCGCGGGTTGCGCACCTTGGTCAGGCTGGCCAGCTGGTGGAACACCGCGTCCGCGTCGGCGGTGAGCTGGGCGTCGGCGGTGAGCATGCCCACGTCGGTGTACAGGCGCGCCGTGTTGGGGTTGTAGTTGCCGGTCGACAGGTGGGCATAGCGGCGCAGCAGCGGCTGGCCGCGCGCGGTCTTCTCGCGCCGCGTCACCAGCAGCAGCTTGGCGTGCGTCTTGAAGCCGACGATGCCGTAGACCACCTGGGCGCCCACCGCCTCCAGGCGCTCGGCCCAGTTGATGTTGGCTTCCTCGTCGAAGCGGGCCTTCAGCTCGACCACCACGCACACGTCCTTGCCGCGGCGGGCGGCCTCGATCAGCAGCTCCATCAGCACCGAGCGGCTGCCGGTGCGGTAGATGGTCTGCTTGATGGCCAGCACGTCCGGGTCGTGCACCGCCTGGCGCAGGAACTCGACCACCACGTCGAAGCTCTGGAACGGGTGGTGCAGCAGCAGGTCGCCGCGCTGCAGGCGGGCGAACACGTTGCTGCCGCGCGGCAGGTCGGCCTCGGGCCAGCTGGGCGCCAGCGGGGCGAAGCGCAGCGCCGGGGCGTCGGCCTGGTCGATGAGCTGGTTCATGCGCACCAGGTTGACCGGGCCGTTGACCAGGTACAGCGCGGCCAGCGGCAGGTCGAACTGCTGCAGCAGGAAGCGCCACAGCGGCTCGGGGCAGCTGGCCACCACCTCCAGGCGGATGGCCTCGCCGAAGTGGCGCGTGGTCAGCCCGCTGCGCAGGGCCTGGCGCAGGTTGGCCACGTCCACCTCGTCGACTTCCAGGTCCGAGTCGCGGGTGACGCGGAACTGCGAGAAGCTCTCCACCGGCCGGCCGCCGAACAGGTCCTGCAGATGGGCGCGGATCACGCTGGTCAGCAGCACGAAGCCCTGGGTGCCGGCTGCGCACACCTCGGCCGGCAGCCGGATCACCCGCGGCAGCGCCCGCGGCACCTTGACGATGGCGATCGAGTTCTCGCGGCCGAAGGCGTCCTGGCCGCCGAGCTTGACGATGAAGTTCAGGCTCTTGTTGGCCACCAGCGGGAAGGGGTGCGCCGGGTCCAGCCCCACCGGCAGCAGCAGGGGCTGCACCTCGCGCTGGAAGAAGCGCTCGACCCAGGCGCGCTGCGCAGGCGTGCGCTCGGCGTGGTTGATGATGACGATGCCGTGCTGCTGCAGCGCCGGCATCACCTCGTCGTTGAACACGCCGTACTTCTCGTCGATCAGCGCATGGGCCTCGGCGGCCACGGCCCGCAGGTCGTCGCGCTGCGGGTCGGCGCCCGCGTCGGCGCCGTTCATGGCCGCCCGCATCGCGTCGATGGCGTCGGCGAAGCGCACCTCGAAGAACTCGTCCATGTTCGACGAGACGATGGTGATGTAGCGCAGCCGCTCCAGCAGCGGCACGTCGGCACGGCGGGCCTGGGCCAGCACGCGTCGATTGAAGGCAAGGATGGCCCGCTCGCGGTTGAGCAGTGCCGGCAGCCTGGCCGGCGGGACTGGCGATGGAAGCATCAAACCAGTCTATGAAGGTTTGACGACAGTGCCGTGACAGGGTCGGCCACAGGGCCGGCACAAGGCCGCTGCTACACCGCGTCCAGGTGAAAGCGCTGGCGCAGCAGGCCCTTGAAGCGCTTGACCACCGCCAGCGCGTCGCGCAGCAGGTCGCGGTCCAGCGTGCCCAGCCGGCTGGCATCGACCGCGTCGCCGCTGCCGCCCGCCGCCTGGGACGCCAGGCCGGCGTCGAGCTTCAGGCGCATGAAGACATGCAGCGCATCGACCAGCTCCTGGCCCATGGCCGCCGGCAGGCGCCCGGCCGCCACCAGGGCAGCCACGCGCTCGGCGGTGCCGGTGGCCTGCACCCGCGCCGCCAGGGCCAGCGCCCGCACGCCGTGCACCAGGGGAAAGACACCGGCCTTCTTCAGGTCCAGCGCGGCATCCGCGGCCTGGCCGGGTTGCAACGGATGCAGGATGCGGTTCCACCAGCCTGGCTGGGCGGCTTCGGCGGCGCCCTCGAACGCGTTGACCACGGCGGCAAAGCGCGCCAGCAGCGCGTCGTTGTCGTCGACCAGGTCCCACACCGCGTCGCGCACCTGGTCCAGCAGCGTGGCGTCGCCGCACACCGCATGGGCATCCAGGAAGATCGCCAGCGCCATCAGGCTGTCGGCCGTGGGCATCAGCAGCCAGCGCCGGGCGCGCAGGCGGAAGTCGGCCACCGCATGCCGCCACTCGGGGTTGCTCAGCATGATGCGGCCCGGGCACGGCGGGTAGCCGAAGCGCGCCAGCGCGTCGCTGAAGCGCTGGCAGATGGCGTCCAGATCGGCTGGCGGCGCCCAGCCGTCACGCAGCACCAGGGCGTTGTCCTGGTCGGTCTTCAGCAGCTGTTCGCCGCGGCCCTCGCTGCCCATCACGAACAGGCAGCTGTTGGCCACCAGATCCGGCGGCGCCACCAGCTGCCAGGCCCGCTCGAACAGCTGCGCGTTCAGCGCCTGCACCAGGCGCGCGATCAGGCCCATGCGGGTGCCGCCGGCATGCAGCAGGGCGATGACGCGGTTGATCTGCGCGGCGGCCGGCGCCAGCGCGTCCAGGTCGGCAGCCTCGACGATCTGCCGCGTCACCAGGTAGCTGTGGTTGGACAGGAAGCTCAGCAGGTCCGGCTGCTCCAGCACACCGGCGACGTCGGCCTCGCCGGGCTGGGCCGGCAGGCGGCCGTCGGGCGCCGCCTTCAGCACCACCAGGCGCTGCACGCGGTGGCGGATCATCAGCGCCAGGGCCTCGAACACCGGCGTCTGCGGCCCCACCGCCACCAGCGGATGGCTGGCCAGCCGGCCCACCGGCAGCGTGTCCAGGGGCGTGCCGTCCAGGATCGCCCGCTGCAGGCCCGAGGTGGTGAAGATGCCCAGCCCGCCGGGCGCGGTGTCGACCCCGCGCACCAGCACCTGGGTGCAGCGGCGCTCGCGGAACAGCCGCACCACCGACACCACGTCGCAGGCCGCGTCCACCGCCTGCAGGGGCCGCAGGCCCACCGACTGCACCGGCGCCAGCGTCAGCGACTGCAGCTCGTGCCGGCCCAGGCCGGATTCCGGCGGGTCATCGCCGGCGGGCAAGTCCGCCTCGGGCGTGGCGGGCAGGGAATCGGGCGCAGTCGGGCGACGGGGATGCAGCATGCCGGGGAACTCTCCGGCGGCGGATCTGACCACAGCCGGCTGACGCCGGGCCTGCGGCAACGCAAGCAAGCGATCGCCGCGCAACCGGCTCCGCCGGGCCGCTGGCGTGCCTTGCAGGCCGCGCCGGGCTTTGCAGCCCGGCTCCTCGCCAGGCACGCAAGGTCCACTGGACCTTGCATGTCCGGGCTCGGCCCCCTTGGAGGGCCGGCGAAGCCGGTAGGGGGTGGGTCAACTGATGCAAGTGCGGTTCTTGCCCGTGCGCTTGGCCTCGTACAGGCCCTCGTCGGCACGGGCCAGGGCGGCATCCACCGCCTCGCCCGGGCGCCAGGCCGTCACGCCGGCCGAGAAGGTGACGAACACCTCCTTGCCGTCGTGCATGAACAGGCTGGCACTCAGCCGGCGCTGCAGCCGCGTCATCACCTGCTGCGCCTCGTCCACCGGGGTGGCCGGCAGCAGCAGCACGAACTCCTCGCCGCCGAAGCGGGCGATGTGGTCCACCGGCCGCAGCCACTCCTTCACGCGTGCCGCCAGGCTCTGCAGCGCCAAGTCGCCGGCCGCGTGGCCGAGGCTGTCGTTGAGCTTCTTGAAGTTGTCGATGTCGATCAGGCCCACGGCCAGCGGCGCCTGGTCCACGCCCTCGCGCAGCACGCGGGCGGTTTCCTGCTCGAAGGCCGTGGCCAGGCCGCGGCGGTTGGCCACCCGGGTCAGCGCGTCGGTGGACACCTCGTCGGACAGGCGGCGCAGCTCGCCCTCCAGGCCGCGCACCCGGGCCTCCAGCTCGCCGGCGCGGGCATGCTCGGCGGCCAGGCGGTCGCGGGCGCCGGCCACCACCTCGTGCACCGCACGGCTTTCGTCGAGCATCTCGCGCACTGCGGCCGCCAGGCTGTCCAGCGACTCGGCGGCCTCGATCTGCTGCACGTAGCCGGCCACCTTGTCGCCGAAGCGGCCGGTGGCCGTGCCCAGCTCGCCCAGCTCGGCCAGCACCTGGCGCACCATGTCCTTCAGCGCGTCGCGCGCCTGGGCACGCTCGGCCTGCAGGCTGCGCTGGGCGGCGCGGGTGTCGTCCAGCAGCTCACGCGCGGCCCGCACCGCCCGGGCACCGGCCGCACCGTGCAGGCGCAGCCGCAGCGCCTCGGCATGGCCTTCCACCCACGCCCGGTCCTCGGCCACGTCGGCCAGCCCCTCGGTCAGCGAGCGGCACAGTGCCAGCAACTCGTCGACCAGGTCATGGCGCAGGCCGAACAGGCGCTGCACGCGGTGGCACACGTCGGCCACTGCGTCGGCCAGCACCGGCGTGGCGCCTTCACGCTGCACCCGGGCGGCCAGGCCGGCCAGCTCGTCGGCCAGCTCGCGGGCGCGCGGCTCGTCGGCAGGCAGGCCGGCCCGCACGGTCGACGCCAGGTGGTCGGCCACGCGCGGCAAGGCACCGCCGGCCGGGGCCGCCAGGTCGGCCGGCGCTGCCGCCGCCGGGGTGGACGGCGGCACGGCAGGCGCCGACCCGCCCGCGTCGGGCGCGTCCGGCGAGTCCACCGCGTCCACGTCCTCGTCGGGCTGGTCGCTCTCCCAGGTGCCCACCAGCTGCTTCAGGCGCTGCTGCAGGCGCTGGGCGTCGCTGCGGCTGCCGTCCAGCACGCGCTGCAGGCTGTCCTTCTTGCGGGCGCCGGTCCAGTGCCGGCCGCCGCGCTCCAGGCCGCGCACCAGGCGGTCGATCAGCTGGGCCAGCGCGGCGCCCTGGCCGGCGGCAGCGGCGGCGCCGCGGTCCAGCACACGCTGCAGGTCGTCGAAGCGGCCGTCCATCAGCGCGGCGGCCAATTCCACGCGCAACCCGGCATCGTCGCTGGCACGGGCGGCCAGGCGGTCGACCACCGCACGGGCACGGGCGGGCAGCGCACCCTCGGCGGGCGCGGCCTCGCCGGCTTCCTCGGCATAGGCGCGGGCGAAGTTGGCCGGCGTCGGTTCGCGCTTGGCCATGGCCAGGCGGCGCAGCGCGCCCTTGGCCAGCTGTGCGGGGGTGGGACGGTCAGCGTCCATCAGGGGCGGCTCCGGAACACATCATGGGGATGCGTCCGTATCGGCCACCCGGCAGCCGGCTTGAGCGGGTGGGCGCCCGCGCGGCGCCCCGGCAGCGACTTAAGGCCGGCGCCCGCCGCTGTTGCGCGGCGGGTCGATGCGGTCGGCACCGGCCTGCACGATCCACGGCGCCTTGCGCGGCAGCACGGTCTGCTGCAGCCAGCGCTCCAGTTCCTCGGGCGGGATCGGCTTGCTGAACAGGAAGCCCTGCATCACGCTGCAGCCCAGGCGGTGCAGTTCCTCCTGCTGGCGCAACGTCTCCACGCCCTCGGCGATGACGCGCAGCCCCAGGCTGCGCGACAGGGCGATGATGGCGGTGACCACCGCCCCGCTCTGCGGCGTGATGCCCAGGTCGCGCACGAAGCCGCGGTCGATCTTCAGCTCGGCGATCGGCAGCGTGGTCAGGTAGGCCAGGCTGGAATAGCCGGTGCCGAAGTCGTCGATCGAGACCTCGACGCCGATCTCGTTGAGCCGGTGCAGCGACGGGATGACCTTCTGCAGGTCCTTCATCAGGTCGGTCTCGGTGATCTCGAGCTGGATGCAGCGGTGCGACACGTTGTAGGTGGTGACGCACTGGTGGATGTGCTCGACCAGGTCGCTGCGCTCGAACATGCGGTTGGGCAGGTTCACCGCGATGGAGTCGGTGAAGCCGATCGAGCGCTGCCACAGCTTGGCCTGGCGCGCGGCCTCGCGCAGCGCCCATTCCGACAGCGGCACGATCAGGCCGGTTTCCTCGGCCAGCGGGATGAAGTCGCCCGGCGGCACCAGGCTGTTGCCCCGCTGCCAGCGCATCAGCGCCTCCACGCCGACCATGCGCGCCGAGCGCACATCGATCTTGGGCTGGTAATGCAGCACCAGTTCCTTGCGCTCGATGGCCTTGTGCAAGGCCGACTCCAGCTCCAGCTTCTCGCGGCCCCGGCCGGCGAGCATAGGGCTGTAGACCGCGCTGTCGTTGCGCCCGGCGTTCTTCACCGAGTACATCGCCACGTCGGAGTTGCGCATCAGGTCGGCCACCGAGGTGCCATCGCGCGGGAACAGCGCGATGCCCACGCTGGCGGTGACGAAGCATTCCTGGCCGCCGACGAACACCGGCTCGCGCATCACGTCGAGGATGCGGCCCGACACCCGTTCGGCATCGGTCTCGTCGGCCACCTCGGGCAGCAGTGCCACGAACTCGTCGCCGCCCAGCCGGCCCACCGCCTCCAGGGTGCGGTGGCTGCGGGCGCTGGCGGCGTCCAGCGCGCCGTCCATCACCTGGTCGGAGTGGCGCACGCAGCCGCGCAGCCGCGCCGCCACCTCCACCAGCAGTTCGTCACCGGCCGCGTGGCCCAGGGTGTCGTTGATGACCTTGAAGCGGTCCAGGTCGATCAGCAGCAGCGCGGCCTGGTGGCCCAGGCGGCGGGCGTGGTCCAGGGCCCGCTCGGTGCGCCAGATCAGCTGGCGCCGGTTGGGCAGGCCGGTCAGGGCGTCGAAGTTGGCCAGGTGGCGGATGCGGTCCTCGGCGATGCGCCGGTCGGTCACGTCCTGCACGATGCCGGTGTAGCCGGCGCAGTGGCCATGCTCGTTGAACTCGGGCTCGGCCTCGATGTGCACGATGCGCATGCGACCGTCGGGCAGCGACACCGGCACGTCGATCGCCAGCACCGTGTTCTGGCCCTGCACCTCGGCCAGCACCCGCGTCATGCCGCGGCGCTCGGGCAACGGCACCATGCGCACCAGGCGGCGCAGCGACACCCGGTCCAGCGGCGCATAGCCGAACACGCGCAGCGCCTCGGGCGCCAGGGTCAGGCCGCCGGTGGGATGGAGGCTGGCGCCGGACGGGCGGCGCCAGTCGAAGCTGCCCATGCGCGCCAGGTCCTGGGCGCGGGCCAGCTTGCTCTTGCTGCGCTCCAGCTCCTGCCGGGTGCGCGCCGAGCGCAGCACGTGGCGCAAACGCCCGGCCAGCAGGCTCCACTGCGTGCTCTTGACGAAGAAGTCGGTGGCGCCCACCTGGTAGGCGCGGTTGATCGAGGCCTCGTCGTCCAGGCCGGTGAGCATGAGCACCGGCATGTTCTCGAACCCCGGCGACTCGCGCAGCGCGTGGCAGGTGTCGAAGCCGTCGAGGCCGGGCATCATCGCGTCGAGCACGATGATGTCGGGGGTCCAGTCGCTGAGCATCGCCAGCGCCTGCTCGCCGCTGCCGGCCTCGGTGATCTCGAAGCCGCGCCCGCGCAGGGCCTCGGCCGTCAGCATCAATGCAAGGTCGTCGTCATCGACCAGCAGCACCTTGGGGCGCTCCGGCGAGTCGTCGGCATCGAGGCTGTTGGGCAAGGTCATCGAAGGCGGAACTACGTGTCGGCAAGCAGTTGAAGGACAGCGGCATCCACCCGTGCAGTTTCCGCCACGAGCTGGTCGAGCAGGCCGGGAACTTCCTCCAGCCGGCCATCGCGCAGCGCACGCTCGGCGTCGCTGCACAGTGCCGAGAGCGCAAGCGCCCCGACACTGGCCGAGGAGGATTTTAGGGTGTGCGCCACCAGCCGCATCGTCGCCGCGTCGGATTGCACCCGCGCCTGCGCCAGCTGGGCCAGCAGGCGGGCCATCGAGCTGCGGTAGGTGGTCAGCACCCGGTGCATCAGGCGGTTGGCGCCGGTGGGGTCGAGCTGCGCCAGATTGGCCAGCGCGGCCGGGTCCAGCACGGCGGTGTCCTGCGGTTCGGCGGCACTGGCATCGGTCGCTTGGGCGGGACGGGGCAGGAGAGGCAAGGTCATGGTGGAGCACCCAGGTGATTGACGGGGCGTCTGCCTGAACGATGCCTCCCTGACTGCCATGCCTGAGCATGGGGCGACCGGTGCGTCGCGTCAATCAAGGATGACCGACTGCCCATGCGCTGTCATCACCCGCGCAAGGGACTGCGGGCCATGCACCACGACACGTGACAGCCTGTGACCGCTCAGGCAGAGCACGCCGGCGCGCAGGCACGGCGATCCACTGCACTTTCGGTCAGCGCCGAGCCGACTTGAATGCCGCAGGGCTGCCGCGCCGTCGGCAAAGTCCGCTTTCGTACAATCTTTTGCATGTCGCGCCCCCGCGCCGCCGGTGCTTCGGCGTCCGTCCGCCCCCTTCCGACCGCCCGCCGGCCCTTGCGCCGCAGCCGCAGAGGGAGCCCTGCCGGCTGCACCGAGGGCCGCCGCGGATGACGCCGGGCCCGACCTCCCGGCCGATGCACCTGCCCTGGCGCCTGCTGCTGCCGCTGCTGCTGGTGCTCGCGGCGCTGCTGGCTGCCCTGGTGGCCGGGCACGGCCTGCTGCCGGCACCGCTGCTGGCGCTGGCCCTGCTGCTGTGCAGCGCCAGCGCCCTGCTGGCCGGCGCGGCCTGGGGCCGCCAGCGCCAGATCGACCGCCTGCACGATGCCCGCCAGCAGGCGCAGCAGCTGGCCCAGCTGGTGGACGTGTGGACCTGGCAGACCGATGCCGATCACCGCCTGGTGCGCCTGCAGCCGCCGCAGGGCGCGCCGGCCTCGGCCTGGGTGGGCGGTGCGGACGGCTTTGGCGGCGACGCCCTGTGGCAACGCTTCGATGACAGCGCGCACAGCCTGCAACCGCGCATGCAGGCCCAGCAGCCGCTGGGCGAGCTGCGGGTGTGGCAGGCGCAGCCCGGTGGCGCAATGGCGCGCCCCTGGCGCCTGCGCGGTCTGCCGCGGCTCGATGGCAGCGGCCGCTTCGCCGGCTACACCGGCGTGGCCTGGCCGGTCGACGGCGAAGCCCGCAGTGCCACCGCCTGCCAGGCGCTGGACGCCCTGCTGGACGACGGCGCGCCGGTGCTGTGCCTGGCGGCGGCCGACGACGACGGCGGCTGGCGGCTGCAGCGCGCCAGCCCCGGCGCCTGCCGGCTGCTGGGCCTGCGCCCGGACCAGGCCGGCGGCAGCGGCGCCCTGCCCTGGACCCAGGCCCTGGCCAGCCTGCCCGAGGCGCTGCGTGGGCCGGTGCAGGCGCTGCAGCCCGGCGGCCGGATCGAGGCGGCAGGCTGGCTGGTGCAGTTGCATGCGCTGGGCGACGGCGAGCCGCGCCACCTGCTGCTGAGCCTGGCGTCCACCGAGGCAGCCGGAGACGGCGCCACCCAGGCCCTGGCGGCTGAACATGCGGCCTTCAGCTACACCATCTCGCACGACCTGCGCGCGCCGATCCGCGTCGTCGAGGGCTTCGGCCGCATCCTCAAGGAGGACTACGGCGCCCAGCTCGACCGGGTCGGCCGCGACCACATTGACCGCGTGATGGCCGCGGCCGCGCGCATGAACCACATGATCGACGCGCTGCTGTCGCTGTCGAAACTGTCCACCCAGCCGCTGCAACGCCAGCCGGTCAACCTGTCGCAGCTGGCCGGTTTCGTGGTCGACGAATTGCGGCGCGCCCAGCCCGACCGCCAGGTGGAGGTGCACATCGCCCCGGGCATGGTGGCGCAGGGCGACCCCACGCTGCTGCGCATGGCGCTGGAGAACCTGCTGGGCAACGCCTGGAAGTACAGCGCCAAGGTGGCGCACGCGGTGGTGCGCTTCGAGCCCGAGCTGCAGGACGGCCGGCCCGGCTACCTGGTCAGCGACAACGGCGCAGGCTTCGACATGCGCTTCGCCGACCGGCTGTTCGGCGTCTTCCAGCGGCTGCACAGCAGCAGCGACTTCCAGGGCACGGGCGTGGGCCTGGCCTCGGTGCAGCGCATCGTGCGGCGGCATGGCGGCGAGATCTGGGCCGAGAGCGAGGTCGGGCATGGCGCCCGATTCCACTTTCGACTGAAGTGAACACGGCGCCGGCCGGCGCCGGGGTCAGCCTTGCCCGCGCGCGAGCAGTTCGACGGCGTCGACCAAGCGGCCGGCCTGGTCGGGCAGGCTGCGCTGCTCGTCGGCGGCCAGGCGGCGCAGGCGGTCCAGCGCGGTGGCGCGCTGCAGGGAGTAGCGGTGCATCAGCACGCCCACGGCCATGGCCACCAGGTCGAGTGCGGCCGGGCCATCGGCCGGCACCTGCGCCTGGACTGGTGCCCCTGCAGCCACGCTGGCCGTGCGGGCGGGCAAGTGCGTCATCGCCGCGGCCACCGTGGGCAGGATCTGGCCGATGTCCAGCGGCTTGACCAGGTAGGCCACCGCGCCCAGCGCCTTGACCTTCTGCAGCGTCTCGTCGTCGGCAAAGGCCGACAGGAACATGAACGGCACCTTCAGGTGGTCGCGCAGGTAGGCGGCGACGTCGAAGCCGCTCATGCCTTCCATGCGGATGTCCAGCAGGGCCAGGTCGGGCCGGTGCTGGCGCGCCAGCAGGATGGCCTCGTCGCCGTTGTCGGCGTCGATCACCTCGTAGCCGGCCTGCGCCAAGCCATGCGACACCGTGGCCAGCACCAGCCGGTCGTCGTCGACGACGAGGATCTTGCCTTGCTCGGCCATCGGGTTGCCTGTTGTTGGAACAGCAGACATTTTGCCGCTTTCGCCGCTGTTCACAGCGGCTCCAGCAGATGGATGCTGGGCGGCACCAGCACCACCTTGGCCTCCACCTGCACGCCGGCCTGCTGCAGGGTCAGCGTGGCGGTACGCCGCGGCAACAGGGCGCGCACCAGGCCCAGGCCCGACACGCCCGGCGGCACCTGCGCCAGGCTGAAGCCGGCCTTCAGCTGGCCGGGGCTGAGGATCTGGATCACCAGGCGGGCCTCGTCGAAGTGCAGCACGCAGCGGATCTCGCCCGGCGCGCCATGCTTGATCGCATTGGTCAGCAACTCGTTGATGGTCAGCGCGATCGGGATCGACTCGGCCTCGGGCAGGGCGAAGCGGTGCGCCGGCGTGCCCTGCACCGCCACCGTGATCGGCCGGCCGAAGGTGCGCTGCACGCTGGCGGCAATGGCATCGACCAGGGGCTTGACCCGCAGCGGCCCCGAGGCGCCCACCTGCAGCCCGTGCACCTGGGCAATCGCCTGCACCTGGCCCACGGCCTCGCCGATCAGCAAGGCCACCTCGGGACGGCGAGCGGCCGTCTGCTGCAGCAGGCCGGCCACGCCCTGCAGGTTGTTCTTGATGCGGTGGTGCACTTCCTTGACCAGCATCTCGCGCTGCGACACCGCGGCGTCGAAGCGCGCCTGCTCGGCCGCCCGCTGCTCGGTCACGTCGCTGGCCACCAGCAGCAATTGGGGGGCGCCGGCGCCGCCGTCGCCCTCGCCGGTCTGCAGCGAGACGATGCGCACGTCCCAGGTGCGCTGCTCGATCGCGCCCTCCTCGCTGCCGCTGCGCACCGGGCGTGGCAGTTCGCGGCGCAGCACCTCGGTCTGCTGCGCGGCTTGCAGGTCGGCGCGCAGCGCGGCGGCATCGGCCGGGCCGAACCACTCGTCGGGCCGGCGGCCCAGCACCGCCTCCATCGGCCGGCCGAAGAACATCGCCGCCATGTGGTTCATGCGCAGGACCATGCCGCTGGCCGAGTCGAACAGCGCGATGGCCAGCGGCGCGGTGTCGATGATGCGCTGCAGCGAGGCCTGCGCCTGGGCGATGCGCACCTCGGCCTCGCGCCGGCGCTCGATGTCGAGCAGGGCGAAGGTGATCTGGCTGGCGCCGCCACCATCGGCCGCGCCATCGGCGCCGGCCAGCGTGGCGTCCGCGCCGCGGCCGGTGACCACCGCATTGCCCACCACCCAGAACTCGCGGCCGTCGCGCCCGCGCAGGCGGCATTCGAAGGTCTCGGCCTGGCCGTCGGCCAGGTGCTGCAGGTAGTGGGTGGCGCGCAGCGGGTGGTCGGGGTCGCTGGTGGCGACGATGGCGATCGGCTCGCCGACGAAATCGGCCAGCTCGCCGCCGAACATGCGCCGCGCGGAGCGGTTCATCCACTCGATGCCGCCCGCCCCCACGGTGACGATGCCCACCAGCACCGAGTCGAGGATGGCCCGCGTGCGTTCGGCCTGCAGTTGCACCGCCTCGCGGGCGCGGCGGCGTTCGTCGACGTCGACATAGCTGCAGATCAGGCCGGCGCCCGCGTCGGCATCGTCGACCCGGCGCTTGCTGACCTGCACCCACAGCGTGCGGCCGTCGCGCCGGCGCAGGCGCCGCTCGCCCTGCCAGCGGCCGCTGTCGGCCAGGCTGCGCTGCTCCTGCTGCCATTGCGCCTCGAAGTCCTGCGCGTCCAGGAACAGCGCCGACAGCGGCATGCCCTGCAGCGCCTCCTCGCCGTAGCCGGTGAGCCGCGCCATCGCGGTGTTCGCCCGCTCGATGGTGGTGCCGCGCAGCCAGGTCAGGCCGACGTCGCTCAGGCTGAACATCAGCGCCCGCTCGCGCGCCAGCGCCTCCAGCTCGGCCTGCTGGGCCTTCAGCCGGGTGACGTCGGTCAGCACCAGCACCAGCTCGGGCGCGCCATCGGCCGCGGCGGCGGCGCGGCGGGCCGACAGCGCCAGCCAGACCGGCCGGCCGTCGGGGCCGGCGCGCGAGAACTCGGTCTCCAGGCGGGCCTCCGCCCCGGCGGGGACAGCGGTGGTGGTGTCGGCGTCGTCCAGGGCCTGTCGCAGCAGGGCCTGCACCGCGGGCTGGTCGGCCAGCAGGTCGGCCAGTGGAGCGCCGGCCGCCGCCCCGGGGGCCAGGCCCAGCATCGCTTCGAAGCTGCGGTTGCAGCGCACCAGGCGCGGCCCGCGCAGGGTGGCGATGCCGGCGCTGCTGCCGTCGAGCACGCCCTGCAGCTCGCGCAGCAGCTGCTCGCTGCGGCGGTGCGCGTCCTCCTGCTCGGTGACGTCCAGCGTCACCACCGACAGCGCAGCCCGGCCGCCGGTCAGCTCGCCGGGCTCCACCCGCGTGAGCAGCCAGCGCGTGCCCAGGTCGGGCACCTGCACCGCGTAACGCACCTGGGCGCGCCGGCCCTCGCGCAGCGCGCGCTGCAGGCGCTCGAACTCGTCGCGCGAGGCGGGGTCGACCTGGTCACGGCCGATCGACTGCAGGCCGGCGGCCAGGCCCGGCGGCGCGCCGCCGTTGGGGGCAGCCGCCGCGCCGCTGCGCGCCGGGCGCGCCTGCAGCCAGCCGCGCGAGGCCTCGTAGGTGGCCACGCCGACGCTGGCGGTGTCCATCAGCGCGCCGATCTCCAGCTGCGCCAGGTCGTGCTCGTCCTCCAGGCTGCGGTCCTCGACCACCGCCATCACCTGGGTGGCACCGCGGGCGCTGGCGAAGGCGCGCAGGCGCGCCCGCAGGCGCTGGCGGCGGCCGTCGGGCAGGGCCAGGGTGGCCAGCACCTCCAGCGGCGGCTGGCCGGGCCGAAGCGCCGGCGCGGGCTGGTCGCCCTGCCAGGCCAGCAGCCCGCACAGGTCGGCCGGCGCGCCCAGCAGCTGGGCCGGCACATGGCCCACCAGCTCGGCAAAGGCGGCATTGCTGCGCACCACCTGGCCAGTGCCGTCGTAGACCAGCATGCCGATCGGGCTGAGGTCGAACCACTGGTCGAGCTGGGTGTCGCACTGCGCCGCCGCATCGCGGGCCTGGTGCTCGGGCGTCACGTCCTGCAGCAGGGCCAGCAACAGGGGCGCGCCGTCGTCGGCGCTGACCCAGCGCGGCGCCGAGCGGAAATGGCGCAGCCGGCCCTGGGCGTCGACCAGCTGGCGCTCCATCACCTCGGTCAGCTGGTGGCCGGCGTCCAGCGCGGCCAGCCAGCCACGGCGCTGCGCCTCCAGGGCTGCCACCGCGCCAGGCTCCAGGTTCAGGTAGCTCAGCGGGTCGTGGCCCAGCACCTGATCCGGGCTGCGGCCCACCGCGTCGAAGAAGGCGCGGTTGGCGGCCACAGTGACGAACTGGCGGTCCTGCACGGTCAGCGGCTGGGGCGAATCCCAGAGCAGGCGCACCAGCTCGCTGGTGGCGCCGGCCGGCAGCCGCGGCTGCGGCGGTTCGGGCGGGCTGGCGGGTCCCCGCAGCGCCCAGCCGCCGCCGGCGCTGCGCTGCAGGGTCAGCGGCAGGCGCTGGCCGCGCAGCGGGCCGTCGGCCAGGTCCAGCGACACCGTGGGGGCGGTGTCGGCCGCCGCCGGGCCGGCCAGCACCTGGTGCACGGCGGCACGTGCCGCGGGCTGCAGCCAGGCCAGGGCCTGGTCGACCGGCTGGCCGGCCTCGCAGCCCAGCAGGCGCTGCGCCGCGGGGTTGCGGTAGCTCACCCGCAGGCGGGCGTCCAGCACCAGCAGCAGCAGGTCGTCGATGCCGTCGAGCAGGGCCGTCAGCTGGGCGTTGGACGGCAGCGTGGCGGGGCGCGGCAGCAGGGACATCCGGGCAGTTTAGCGGCGGGGTTGCCCCGCCCTGCCCCGCCGCGGACGCGGGTTCAGTCGAGCTGGCGGGCGGCGACGAGGGCCCGCAGCACCGCCTGGTTGACGGCCTGCGGCGTCATCATCAGCGCAGCGGTGGCGTCGCGCATGTCCAGCAGGGACGCAGCCTCCACGGCCTGCACCAGGGCCAGGTAGGGCTGGTGCGGGCCGCTGCCGTCGACCAGGGCGGCGCGCACCGCCTCGGTGGTGGGAATGCTGCGCAGCAGGTCGGCGAAGGGCTGCTGCATCAGCCGGTCGAGCAGCGAGAACACGCCGCAGATGAACAGCTCGCCACGGCGCTCGTCATCGCAGCCGCTGTCGCGGCCCAGCTCCTCCATCAGCAGGCCGCGCCGCACGGCGGCGTAGATCACCGGCTTCATGCCCGGGTCGCGGCTGCCGGCGGCCAGCAGCAGGGCCAGCCAGCGCTTCAGGCGCTGGTGGCCGAGCAGCATGATGGCGTGGCGGAAGCTGGTCACCTCCACCGCCAGGCCGAAGGCGGGCGAGTTGATGTAGCGCATCAGCCGGAACGCCATCGTCGGGTCGTTCTTCATCACCGCTTCGAGCCGGTCCACGCTCTCCTGGCGGTCGACGCGGTTGATCAGCTCGACGATGGCGCTCAGCTCGGGCTGGGCACCTCGGCTGCTGGCGGGGCGCGCGGCCAGCGGGTCGTCGATGGGCCAGCCCAGCACCGCGATGGCGCCGCGGCCGAAGGCCTCGGTCATCTCGGCGCCGGTCTGCACGCCGGCCTGCACATGCGGGATGTTGCGCGACACGCCCCCGGGCGGCGGCATGCCGTCGCGGCGCTCGTCGGCCAGGTCGATGATCGAATAGGCGAAGCACGGCAGCACGGTGCGCGGCAGCGGCTGCAGCGGCCGGCCCTTGATCAGCAGGGTGTTGCCGCGGGTGTGCAGCGCCGCCAGCGCGTCGGTGCAGGCCAGGTCGCTGGCCATGAAGGCCGGCACCTCCAGCATCATGTTCAGCGGCAGGTCGGTGCGCAGCACGGCGTCCAGCAGGGTTTCGCCGACGATGTTCAGCGACACCCGGTGCGCGGGGTCGGGCCAGGCCTCGGCCAGCGCGGCCAGCAGGGCATGCACGTCGGGCAGGCTGTCGGCGCGGACCGGAAAGACGGTCAGGCGCAGCGCGGTGATCGCCTTGTGGCGGTCGATCATCGGCGAGTAGCCCAGGGCCACCTGGCCCAGCACGGTGTGGTCTGTCATTCGGTGATTGTGTGCGGCGGCGCTGACGCGATGCTCACTTGACGTAGTCGAACAGCGACAGCCGCTGCACCATGGCGTAACTTTGCAGCGCCGCCTGGTAGCCGGTCTGCTGGTTCTGGAAGGTGCTGATGGCCTGCAGCATGTCCAGGTCCTCGGCGTCGGACTGCACCGCCTTGGCCCAGAGGCTGCGGTCCTGGTTGCGGGCGTCCAACGCGTCCAGCCGGTTCAGCATGCTGCCGGTCTCGGCGCGGGCGGCCTGCATGTGGCCCATCACCGCATCCATGTCGCGCACGCCGGCGTTCACCGCCTGCGCCACCTGGCCGGCGTTGGCGGCCGGGTTCTTCAGCACCGCGATCGCGCTGTCCAGCGCGGCGAAGACGTTCAGGTCCGGCGCGGCGGGGGTGATGGCGAAGCGGTCGCCGGCCCTGGGGTCGCCCTTGAGGGTGAAGGTCATGCCGTCGACGCTGAGCGCCTGGCCGCTGCGGTAGGGCTGGTTGTCGATGGCCGTGGGCTGGCCGTCGTGCAGCACGCTGACGCTGGTGACGCCGTTGTTGTCGACGATCTCCACCGTGTAGCTGCCGCCGGCCAGGGCCGAGGGGTTGCTGACGGTGCCGGCGTCGATCCAGCCGCTGCCGGTGTTGCCGGAGACGGCGGCGGTGGTGAACACGCCGTTGCCGCTGCGCGCGGCCAGCCAGATCGCCTGGCCGTCGACGGTGCTGGGCATCTGCTCGGTGTTCGACAGCAGCGCCTGCCCCGCCGCGCCGCTGGCCACCACGCCGGCGGGCGTGTCCAGGAAGGGCAGCGTGGTGCCGCCCTGCCCGCCGAACAGGTAGCCGCCGGCGCCGTTGCCCTGGTTGGCCAGGGCCAGCAGCTGGCTGCGCAGGTTGGCCAGCTGGTTGGCCTGGGCGGCGCGCTCGGCCGGGCTGTAGCTGCCGTTGCCGGCGGCCACCAGGGTCTCGCGGGCGTCCTGCAGCAGGCCGCCGGCCTGGCCCAGGGCCGATTCGGCCAGGGTCATGGCATTGCGGCTGGCGTCCACCAAGCGCTGGGCGCTGGCGATGCGCTCGCCGGTCAGGAAGGCGCGCTCGGCCCGCGCCGCCGCGGTGGGGTCGTCGCTGGGCTTGTTGATGCGCTTGCCGTTGGTCATCGCCGTCTGCGCCTCGGCCATGTCGCGCTGGCGCTGCTGCAGGGTGTCGACGGCGTTCTCGTAGCGGTTGGCGGTGGACACGCGCATGGTTCAGGTCCGGTCGGGAAAGGGTTCAGCGGCTCACGCTGGCGAGCAGCGACTCGAACAGCGTCTGCGCCGTCTGCAGCATCTTGGCGGCGGCCTGGTAGTTCTGCTGGAACTGGATCAGCCGCGCCGCCTCCTCGTCGAGGTTGACGCCGACCTCGGACGCCAGCTCGGCCTTGGCGCGCGAGGCCACGGTGGCGGTGTTGTCGGCCCGCGCCACCGCGCCCTGCACCCGCACGCCCACGTCGGCCAGCAGGTTGGCATGGGCGTCGGCCACGGTGATGCCGCCGATCAGGCCGCGGTTGGCCAGGTCGTCGATGCGCAGCGCATTGCCGTTGCTGGCCGCCGGGTGGCTGGTGGGGGCCAGGCTGATGCGGTCACCGGCACGCGGCACGCCCGACAGCGACAGCAGCAGGCCGTCGTGGCTGATGGGCTGGCCGGCGCTGTAGGTGCCGGCCTGCAGCACGGCGTCGCTGCCGTCGACCAGTTCGTAGGACCCGGCGTCGTCGGTGAAGCGCAGCGTCATCGCCTGGTAGCCGCCGGCAGCGCTGGGCGGCGCCTGCACCGCCAGCGACGCGATGGCCGCCGTGCCGGTGTTGGCCGGGCTGATGACGCCGGTCATCGGGTTGGCGGCGGCCAGGCCGCGCGGGTTCTTCAGCGCCACCGTGAGCCCCGCCGCGGCGTTGGACACCGGCTTGAGCAGGAAGGATTCGCCCGCCTGCGGTGCATTCGGGCCGATGGTGATGGTGAAGCCGTCGATGGTGTCGCCATCGTTGACCGGCGGGAACTGCTTGCCGTCGGCCAGCCGGGTCAGCAGGTACTGACCGGCATTGGCGTTGTCGGGCTCCAGCCGGTATTCGCTGGCCTGCAGCGCCGACGGGTCGCTGACCGTCAGCGCCACGCTGCTGACGAAGCCGCCGGCACCGTCGCGCGCGTTGCCCGCGGCCGGCAGCACCTGCGGCGGGCTGATCCTGAACATCGGCGTGCCGGCGGTGCCGGACAGGTCCAGCCCCAGGGCCTGCTGGGCGTTCAGGGCCAGGCCCAGGCCGGCGGCCAGCTGGCCCAGCCGGGCGCGGGCCTCGGCCAGGTCGCCGTCCTGGAAGCGCAGCAGGCCGGCGATCTGGCCCTCGCCCACCGCGTCGGTGGACAGCTGGGTGACCTGGCCGCCGATGTCGATGCCCACCGCGATGCGGCTGGCGTCGTGCTCGTCGCTGCGCGGCACCAGCTTGAACGACGCACCGCCCAGCACCAGGGTCTGGCCGCTGCCGACGAAGACCGACACCGTGTTGTCCGGCCCGGCCACGGTGTGCACGTTGATCTGCGTGCCGATGCGGCGCACCAGCTCGTCGCGCTGGTCCAGCAACTCGTTCGGGTCGTGGCCGCGGCGGGTGGCCGCCGCCACCGCCAGGTTCAGCTTGGCCAGCTCGCCGGCCAGGGTGTTGACCTCGGAGATGCCGCCCTGCACGTCATGCACCACGTTGGCCTGCAGCGACTCGATCTGGTCGGACGACGAGCGCGCCAGCGAGGCGAAGTCCTCGAGCCGGCCCAGCACCGCCTGGCGCGCCGACAGGTCCGACGGGTTGGCCGCCACATCGGCAAAGCTGTTGAAGATCTGCGTGGCGGCATTGCCCAGGCCGGCCTCGCCGGCGCCGAACACCTTCTCCAGCTGCGACAGCATGTCGCGCCGCACGCCATCGGCCGCCGCCGCCGAGCCGGTGGCCACCGCCTGCTGCGTGAGGAACTGGTTGGCCGCCCGGGTGACGGTGGACACCGTGACGCCGCGGCCGAAGAAGCCCGCGCCGTTGGACGCGCTGCCGGCCGTCGCCAGCTCGACCGACTGCCGCGAATAGCCCGGCGTCGACGCATTGGCGATGTTGTTGCTGGTGGTCAGCAGCTGGGCATTGGCCGCGTAGAGCGCCGCCGTGCCGAGGCTGACGAGACTCGTCGTGGTCACTGGAGCCCCTCGTCCGACGGGTACGTCGACCGGCCCTGCAGGCCGCGCTGGTCCGGGTGGACCAGCCCTTCGCCAGGCACGGGCAGTCCGCTGGATTGCCCATGTCCGGGCTCAGCCCCCGAGGGGATGGCGGGCCGGCTTGGGAGCGGCCCGGCGCTCGGCCCGCCCACGCTAACGGTCACCATGGTCACGCGACGTCGCGCTGGAGGCGCAAGGTGGTGTTGATCACCTTGGCCAGCTTGTCGCCGTATTGCGGATCGGTGGCGTAGCCGGCCTTCTGCAGGCCCGTCGCGAAGGCCTTGGCGTCGGCCGCCTTCTCCATCACCTTGGCATAGCGCGGGCTGTCCTTCATCAGCCGCGCGTAGTCGGCGAAGGACTCGGCGGCATTGGCATAGGCGCGGAAGCTCTGCGTGACCTTGCGCGGCTGGCCGCCGATGTACTCGGTGGTGGTCACGTCCACCTTGGGGCCGGTCCAGCTGCCGCCGGCCTTGATGCCGAACAGGTTGTGGCTGTTGGTGCCGTCGCGGCCGATGATCTCGCGCTTGCCCCAGCCGGTCTCCAGCGCCGACTGCGCCAGCATGAAGTGCGCCGGAATGCCGGTCTCGGTGGACGCCTTCTCGGCCGAGGCCATGTGCTGGCGCACGAATCCGGCGGCGCTCTTCTCCGGCACCTTGGGCGTGGCGTCGGGCGCCGACACCGTGGGCAGGCTGTCGTTGGCGCGCTGGGTGCTGGGAATCGGGCCGGGCACCAGGCCCATCTGCCGCTCCAGCTGCTGCTGGATCACCTCGGACAGCCCGCCCGGCCGGCCGGCGGACTTGGCGGCCAGCTGGGCGTCGAGCATCTCGGTGCCCAGCTTGGTGCCGGCGTTGTCCAGCATGCCGCTGGTCTCGCTGGCCGCGCGCATGCTCTTGAGCATCTCGCTCATGAACAGCGACTCGAACTGCTTGGCCGCGTCCGCTGCGGCGGCCTTGGGGTTCTTCGCCGCACCGTGGCGCAGCGCGTCCAGGGTGCGGCCGTCGCTGGCGAGCTTGGTGTCCGACGCCGTGGTGGACAGGTTGGATGGCAAGGTAGGCATGTCAGGTCACCAACGAATGAGACGCCGCTGTCACGGCATGCACCGACTGCAAGCAAGCACACGCCGCAGAACCGGCTTTGCCGGGCTGCTGGCGTGGCCCCCTTGAGGGGGCGGCCGGAGGCCGTAGGGGGTGGGTCATATCACCTCGATCTCGGCATTCAGCGCACCGGCGCTCTTCATCGCCTGCAGGATGGCCTGCAGGTCCTGGGGCGACGCGCCCAGGGTGTTCAGCGCCCGCACCACGTCGGCCAGCTTGGCGCCGGCGGGCAGGTGCATCAACTGCCCGCCCTGCTGGGTGATGGCGATGTCGGCCTTCTCGCTGGCCACCGTCTGGCCGCCCGACAGCGGCCCGGGCTGGCTGACCTGGGGCGTGGAATTGACGGTGACGGTGAGCGCACCATGCGCCACCGCGCAGCTGCCCAGGGTGACCGACTCGTTCATCACCACCGAGCCCGTACGGGCGTTGATCACCACCCGGGCCGAGGGCTTCTGCAGGCCCACTTCCAGGTTCTCGATGTCGGCGACGAAGGCCACATGCTCGCCAGCCTGCGCCGGCATGCGCACCTTGACGACGCGGCCGTCCACCGCCTGCGCCGTGCCGTCGCCCTTGGCCCTGTTGATCGCGTCGGCCACGGCGCGGGCGGTGGCGAAGTCATTGCTCTGCAGGTCCAGCTGCAGCGTGCCGTTGTGGCTCATCACCATCGGCACGCCGCGCTCCACCGTCGCGCCCTCGGGCACGCGGCCGGCCGCCAGGTGGTTGATCTGCACCTTCGAGCCGCCCGCCGAGGCGCCGGCGCCGCCCACGATCAGGTTGCCCTGGGCGATGGCGTAGATCTGGCCGTCGGTGCCGCGCAGCGCGGTCTGCAGCAGCATGCCGCCGCGCAGGCTCTTGGCATTGCCGGCCGACGAGACGTTGACATCGATGCGCTGGCCGGGCTGGGCGAAGGGCGGCAGCTCGGCGGTGACGACCACCGACGCCAGGTTGCGCGGCTGCATGGTCACGCCCGGCGGCAGGGTGATGCCGTTCTGCTGCAGGAAGGCGGCCAGCGCCTGCGGCGTGAACGGCGCCTGGGTCGACTGGTCGCCCGTGCCGTCCAGGCCGAACACCAGGCCGAAGCCGGTCAGCTGGTTGGGCCGCACGCCCTGCACCTTGGCCACTTCCTTGACCCGCGCCGCATGCGCCGGCCACCACACGGCCGCGCTGGCGACGACGAGGCACAGCAGCACCACGGCGCGCATCAGGCGCTCCGCAGTCAGGCGGGCGAACCAAGCGGTCGCCGCGGAACCGGCTTCGCCGGGCCGCTGGCGGCGCCCCGTCGAGGGGGAGGCGCCGAAGGCGCTTCGGGAGTGGGTCATATCGGCAGGACATTGAGGAAGAAGCGCGACAGCCAGCCCACCGACTGCGCCTCGGCCGCCTGGCCGCGGCCGCGCTGCAGCACGCGCACATTGGCCACCAGGGTGCTGGCGATGGTGTTGCCCGGGGCGATGGCGCGCGGGTCGACCTGGCCCGAGAAGCGCAGCACGTCGACATTGGCGTTGACGCCGACCTGCTTCTCGGCCGAGACGATCAGGTGGCCGTTGGGCAGCACCTGCACCACGGTGGCGGTGATCACGCCGGAGAAGTCGTTGCTGTTCTCGGTGGTGCCGCTGCCGGCGAAGGCGCTGTTGCCGCTGCCGGTGGCGCTGGCCCGGGTCAGCGCACTGCTCTTGACGAAGGGCAGCGCCTCCAGGCCGGCCTCGATCGAGCTCTTGCGGTCGACGCTGCTGGTGCTCTTCTGCACCGCGCTGACCTTCTCGGCGATGTTGATGGTCAGCGTGTCGCCGACGATGCGGGCGCGGTGGCTCTCGAACAGCGGGCGGTAGCGGTCGGCCTGGAAGACGGCGCCGGTGATGACCGGCGGCTCGCTGCTGGCCACCGGGGTCTCGGCGATCGGCATCGCGGCGCTGGGCTGCACCAGGTCGACCGGCGGCAGCTGGGCCATGCGCTGGCCGAGGTTGGCGCAGCCGCTGGCCAGCATGGCCAGGGACAGGACGGGAAGAAGACGGGACATGGCAGCGCTCGCTCAGATCTGCGACAGCTTCTGCAGCATCTGGTCGGATGTCTGCACCGCCTTGGAATTCATCTCGTAGGCGCGCTGGGTCTGGATCATGGTCACCAGCTCCTCGACCACGTTGACGTTGCTGGTCTCCAGGCTGCCGTAGGACAGCGAGCCCAGGCCGTTGGAGTCCGGCGCGCCGGCCTGCGGCGCGCCCGAGGCCGCGCTCTCGGCAAACAGGTTCTCGCCGCGCGGCTCCAGCCCGCCCGGGTTGACGAAGCCGGCGATCTGGATCTGCCCCAGCTGGGTCGGTGCGGTCTGGTTGGCCTGGGTCGTCACCTCGACGATGCCATCCTTGGTGATGTTGACCGACAGCGCATTGACCGGCACGGTGATGCCCGGCTGCAGCACGTAGCCGCCGTTGGTCACCAGCTGGCCCTGGTTGTTGGTCTTGAAGCTGCCGTCGCGGGTGTAGCCGGTGGTGCCGTCGGGCATGGTCACCTGGAAGAAGCCGTGGCCGAGGATGGCCACGTCGTAGGCGCCGCCGGTCTGCTGCAGGTTGCCCTGGCTGAAATTGCGGGCGATGCCCACCGGCTTGACGCCCAGGCCCAGCTGCAGCCCGGTGGGCAGCTGCGCCTGCTCGGCGTTGTTGGCCCCGACCTGGCGCAGGTTCTGGTACATCAGGTCCTCGAACACCGCGTGGCTGCGCTTGTAGCCGGTGGTGGCGGTGTTGGCCAGGTTGTGCGAGACGGCGTCCAGCGCGGTCTGCTGGGCTTCCATCCCGGTCTTCGAAATCCAGAGTGAGCGGATCATGCTTGGCCTGTCGTCTGCCACGGCGACGCCATGGCTGCTGCGGCGATGATCCGGCGAACTTGAGGCTGCCCAAGATGCAAAAAGCACCGCGCAGGCGGTGCTTCTCTCGGGGGTGGAGGTCGGCGCGCGGTCAGCTGCCCGACAGCAGTCGGGTCGCCGACTGCTCGCGCTCCTGGGCGGTCTGCAGCATCTTCATCTGCTGCTCGAACTGGCGCGCGGCGGCGATCATGGCCACCATCGACTCGACCGGGCTGACGTTGCTGCCCTCCAGCGCCTCGGTCTGCACGCCGGCGGTGGCGTCGGCGGGCAGGTCCTGGCCGTCGGCGGCACGGAACAGGCCGTCGTTGCCCCGCTGCAGCGGCGCCTCCGGCGTCACCAGCTTGATGCGGCCCACGCCCTGCGGCGTGCCATTGCCCACGCGGGCGGTGACGATGCCGTCGCCGCCGATGGTGACCTGCGCATTGGGCGGGATGGTGATCGGCCCGCCGTCGCCCACCACCTGCAGGCCGTTGCGGGTGACGAGCAGGCCCTCGGTGTTCAGGTCCAGCGCACCGGCGCGGGTGTAGGCCTCGGTGCCGTCGGCCGCCTGCACCGCCAGCCAGGCATTGCCCTTCATCGCGATGTCGAGGTTGCGGCCGGTGGCGGCCACCGCGCCGGGGTCGGGGTTGTAGCCGGGCGTGGACTCGATGGCATACACCCGCGTGCTGGCGCCGCTGCCCAGCACCGGCACGGCGCGGAAGGCGGTCAGCTCGGCACGGAAGCCGTTGGTCGCCGCATTCGCCAGGTTGTGCGACAGCACGTCCTGGCGCTGCATGTTGGCCTTGGCACCGGCCATGGCCAGGTAGATCACGCGGTCCATGCGGCTTCAGCCCGTCAGGCTTACCGGAGGTTGACCAGGGTCTGCAGGACGGAGTCCTGCGTCTTGATCGTCTGCGCGTTGGCCTGGTAGATGCGCTGGGCCACCATCATCGCCACCAGCTCCTGCGTCAGGTCGACGTTGCTTTCCTCGACCACGCCCGACTGCAGCACGCCCAGGTTGCCGCTGCCCGGCGTGCCCGGCACCGCGTCACCCGACTCGAAGGTGGCGCCCCAGACGTTGCCGCCCAGCGGCTGCAGGCCCTGCACGTTGCGGAAGGTGGCCAGTTCGACCTGGCCCACCGGCGTGCTCTGGCCGCTGGAATAGGTGGCCAGCACGATGCCGTTGGGCTGGATCTTGATGGCGTTGAGCTGGCCCGGCGGGAAGCCGTCCTGCGTCACGTTGGTCACGCCGAAGATGGCGCCGAACTGGGTCAGCGTGGACAGGTCCAGCTGCACGCCCGGGATCGGCTCGGTCACCGCGCCCTGGAAGTTGCTGGTGGCCGGCACGTCGAAGGGCACCAGGGTCAGCGGCAGCGTGTCGTCGGCCGGGTTGATCGGTGCGCTGCCGTTGGGCGGGAAGGTCAGCGTGGTGATCGGCTGCGGCAGGCCGGCGCCGTCGGGGTTGATCGTCGCGCCGTTGGCCGCGGCGTACACGTTCCAGGTGTCGGCCGTGGACTTCTGGAAGTAGTAGGTCAGCGAAACTTCCTGGCCCTTGCTGTCGTAGACGTTGACCGAGGTGGCGTTGTTGTAGGTCTTGGCGTCCGAGAAATCGATGGCCTGCGCCGCCGCAGCGTCGAAGGTGGTGGCCGCACGCGCGTCCAGGTTCAGCTCCAGGTTGACGTTCTTGGTCACGCTTGGTTTGATGCCGGCGGTGGGCAGCATCAGCGGCTGGGCCTGGCCCGGCACCAGCACGCCCTTGTCGTTGGCCGGGTAGCCCAGCAGGCGCGCGCCCTGGGTGCTGGTGACGAAGCCGTCGCGGTCGACCTTGAACTGGCCGTTGCGGGTGTACTGGCTGTTGCCGCTCAGGTCCTTGAGCTGGAAGAAGCCGCCGCCGTTGATGGCCATGTCCAGCGGGCCGTCGGTGGACTTGAAGCTGCCCTGCGAGAACTGCTGCGTCACCGCGGTCTGGCTGACGCCCAGGCCGATGGCCGCGGCGCCACCGGAAATGGCGCGCGCATAGACGTCGGCGAACTCGGCGCGGGCCACCTTGGCGCCGACGGTGCTGGCGTTGGCCACGTTGTTGCCGATGACCTCGAGGTTGCGCGCCGAGGCGGTCAGGCCGGATACACCTTGCTGGAAGCTCATGGAATCTCTCCTGGGGGAACGTCAGCCGGGCCGGCGGTGGCAGGCCGCCCGGGCTGGGGGAAACGGGGCCTGGGGTTCAGTCCAGCGCGGTGATCTGGTTGTAGGCGACACGGCCGCTGCGCTCCAGTTCCACCGTCAGCGAGGTGCCGCCGGTGTTCACCGCGTCGACCTTGTCGCGCATCAGCGACGTGGTCTCCAGCGTGGTCGAGCCGGTCATGGCGGTGACGCGGAAGCGGTAGCTGGCGGCATCGGGCAGGCCCTTGCCGGCGGACCATTCGACATCGTGGCGGCCGGCCGGCGTGGTGGCCAGGTTGAGGGTGTCGACCAGGCGGCCGGCGGGGCTCAGCACCTCCACCTTCACCCGGCTGGCAGCGCTGGCCAGGTCGAAGGTGGCCTGCGGCGTGCCGTCGACCACCGACAGCTTGTCGCCGGCGATCAGCACGTCCTTGCCGATCAGGCCGGCGCCCTGCACCGCCTGCATCTGCACGAACTGGCCGTTGAGCTTCTCGACGGTCATGTTCAGCTTCTCGACACCGCTGACGGTGCTGATCTGCGCCATCTGCGAGGTCATCTGCGCGTTGTCCACCGGGTTCATCGGGTCCTGGTTCTGCAACTGCGTGACCAGCAGCTTCAGGAAGCGCTCGCTGGCCTCCTTGGCGGTGGTGGCGCCGGCGGCCACCGCGCTGGCGGCCGTGCTGGCGCTGGTGGTCCCCTGCAACTGGTTGAGGAACGCGTTGCCGCTGGCGGACGAGACGGTGGTCATGCTTGACTCCTGAAGTGCCGCAAGTGCATCACGACTGGCCCATCTGCAAGGTCTTCAACAGCAGGCCCTTTGCCGTGTTCATCACTTCCACGTTGTTCTGGTACGAGCGCGAGGCCGAGATCATGTCGACCATCTCCTCGATCGGATTGACGTTGCTGTAGGTGACATAGCCCGCCGCGTCGGCGGCCGGGTGCTTGGGGTCGTGCACCTTGCGGCCCTCGTTCTGGCTCTCGATCACCTGGCTGACCTGCACGCCCGCCGAGGTGGCCTCGCCCATCAGCAGCGACTGGAACACCACGTGCCGCGCCTTGTAGGCCTGGCCATCGGGCCCGGCCACGGTGTCGGCATTGGCCACGTTGCTGGCGACGATGTTCAGCCGCTGGGTCTGCGCACTGGCTGCGCTCCCCGAGACGTCAAAGATCTTGAACATGCTCATTGGAGCCCCTCGTCTGGCGCGTACGCCAGCCGGCCTTGCAGGCCGCGCTGGTCCTGGTGGACCTGCCCTTCGCCAGGCATGGGCAGTCCGCAGGACTGCCCAAGTCCGGGCTCAGCCCCCGAGGGGATGGCGGGCCGGCTTGGGGCGGCCCGGCGCTCGGCCCGCCCCGCTTCGACAACCATGGCGTCAGTCGTCATTGGTTGTGGGATTTCATGGCGTCGAGCATGGAGCGCACGCTGCCGTTGATGAAGCGCAGCGTGGCCTCGTACTTCACCGTGTTGTCGGTGAAGCTGGCGCGCTCGCGGTCCATGTCGACGGTGTTGCGGTCCACCGCATCCTGGCTGTGGCGGGCATACAGCAGGCCGGGGTCTTCGCGGAAGTCGACCGCCGCCGGATCGTGGCTGCCCTGCGTGGTGGCCAACGCCAGCGGCCGGGCATCGGCCGCCAGCGAACCGGTGGCCTGGCGCAGCGCGTTCGCGAAGTCCATCTCCCGGGCCTGGTAGCCGGGCGTGTCCGCGTTGGCGATGTTGCTGGCGATCAGGCGCTGGCGCTCGGCCCGCAGCACCAGGGCCTGGGATTGGAAGTCGAGCGCTTGGGTCAGTCGGTTCTGCATGCACGGCCCCACGTGGTGACTGGCGGCGGCCATCGGCGCGGGCCAGGGGTGGCGATGCGGCCGATTGTCGGCAGCCCCCCCGCCGACATGACATGGAACAAGGGGCGCAACACCGGGCATTTCCAGCCAGCGGGCTGGCCCCGGCATGGGCAACATGTGGTCCGTGGTCAACTGCCCCGCAATCCATCCCCTGCCCCGGCCGCGCCGGTGCCTGCCGCCGGCTGTGCTGGCTGCATGCGCCCTGCTGGCCTGGGCCGCCCCGCTGCAGGCGCAGCCGGCCGCACCGCTGACGGCCCAGGCGAGCGACTCCCCGCTCACCGAGGCCTTGCGCGCCGAGGTGCAGCGCATGGCCCACGATGCGGCCCTGGTGGTCTGGGGCGAGCGGGCGCAGGTGCCACGTGTGGAGGTGGTGGTCGGCGCCCTGCCCGG